>ULSC01043439.1_pt1 | contig 12217 bp, 7 predicted proteins | sample 1955981 | NCBI WGS metagenome assembly ULSC01 (sample SAMEA4835698, study PRJEB28245) | human gut metagenome | biome: gut microbiome; material: fecal sample | place: Denmark | collected 2008
TTAGTGACGAAGGGATATTCGTTTGAATTGGCGAAACAAGTGTCGGAGTCGATTGAATTGGATGAAAATGATGATGAGGCACTACAAAGAACGATTGCGAAAGCGAAGCGTTTATATGCGACGTTTGATCAGCCTAAGCGTAATCAGAAGATTCAGACGTATTGCGTTCGTAAAGGATTTAATATATCAGCTATAAAAGAGGTTTTGGAAGGGGAAAGTGAATGAGAATTAATGAGATTACTCAGGAACAAAAAGTAAATATTAAGTGTTTGATTTCAAAGTGTGACAAGGGAAAAACCGTGAAGGATACACCTTATTTGTCTTTGATTTTAGAGGATGCGACAGGTGTATTGGATGCGAAATTTTGGAATTTAACGAATGAGCAGATTGAGCAGTATAAGGTGGGTCAGATTGTTGAGGTATTTGGGGATTCGATCATTCATAGAAATGCCGTTCAGTTAAGAGTGAGAAAAATGGTGGTCTTAGAAGGTGAAGATATTTCGGATTATGTAAGATTAGCGCCTATGTCTCGTACGGAAATGGAAGAGGAAGTAAAGACTTTGATGAATGAGATCACAGATTCGAATTTGTATTGTGTGGTTGAAGAAGTATTAGAAGAAACGAAGGATTTATTCTATACATATCCGGCTGCCACAAGAAATCACCATAATTTTGTGGGAGGTCTTGCCTATCATTCCATTAGTATGGCGCGTGTAGGACTAGATATTTGTCGTCAATATCCATTCTTGGATAAGGGATTATTGATTGCGGGTATCTTGATGCATGATGTTGGAAAGATTGATGAGTTGAGTGGTCCGGTTCTTCCTGAATATACAAATGAGGGGAATTTGTTGGGGCACATTAGTATTATGAATAATCGTTTGGATCGTGTGGCTGAAAAGCTGGGTGTAAACGATAAAGAGTGTGTTTTATTGTTGAAGCATATGGTTTTGGCACATCATGGAAAGATGGAGTTTGGATCTCCTGTCCTTCCTATGATTCCAGAAGCGGAAGTGTTAACTTTACTAGATAATCTAGATGCGCGTATGTATATGATGAAGCAGAGTTTAGATGCAACGCAGCCAGGTCATTTTGGGCCTCGTGTCTTTGCGTTAGAAGGTCGTATGATTTATCATCGAAAAGGAGAAGATGAAGAATGAAAATAGGTTTTGTATCATTGGGATGTTGTAAAAACTTAGTGGATTCTGAACAGATCATGAGTATGATCAAGAGGGGTGGCCATGAAATTGTGGCCAATCCTAAGGATGCACAGGCTATTATTGTGAATACTTGTGGTTTTATTGAGAGTGCCAAAGAGGAGAGTATCAATACGATTTTCAAGATGGCGAAGTATAAAGAGAGAAACTTAGAGAAGTTGATTGTGTGTGGTTGTTTGGCACAAAGATATACAGATACATTAAGGGAAGAGATTCCTGAAATTGATGCGGTTATCCCGATTCGTGAGTATGATACTTTGGCAAGTCAGCTACAGAAGCTATTAGGTTCAGATACATTATTGGATAAGGCAGAGCGTGTAATTACGGGAAATCCTTGGCAGGCGTATGTAAAGATTAGTGATGGTTGTTCGAATCGTTGTGCGTATTGTGCAATTCCTTTGATTCGTGGAGATCAAAAGTCTCGTACAATTGAGGATATCATGGAAGAGGTCAACTATTTGGCTAGTGTTGGAGTGAAGGAATTAACTTTGATTGCCCAAGATACAACGAAGTATGGTTTGGATAATTATGGAAAGTTGATGCTTCCTGAATTATTGCGTCAAGTATCTAAAGTAGAAGGTCTTCATTGGATTCGTGTTCTGTATATGTATCCGGATGAAATTGTGGATGATGTATTGCAGGCTATGAGTGAGAGTGAGAAGATCGTTCCTTATTTTGATATTCCTATGCAGCATGCGAACAATCGTTTGTTGAAATTAATGAATCGTAGAGGTCCAAAAGAGGATGTTTTAAAGGTTGTGGATAAGATCCATACAATGTTTCCAAATGCGACTTTGCGTACAACTATGATTGTTGGTTTCCCTACAGAAACGGAAGAAGAGTTTGAAGAACTTGTGGATTTCATTAAGGAAATCAAATGGGATCGTATGGGTGCTTTCACATATTCGAAGGAAGAAGATACGCCTGCTTATGATATGGATGGTCAGATTGATGAAGAGATTCAAAATGAGCGTTTGGCTAGATTGATGGCGGTGCAGGAAGAAATCTCTAAAGAGAAGAATCAGGAAAAGATTGGTAAGGTCATTGAAGTTCTTGTCGAGGAAAAAGAAGGTTTGGTGGATCGTTATCGTGGAAGAAGTGCTGCGGATGCACCGGATGAAGTGGATGGTCAGGTCATCTTTACAAGTGATGAACCTTTAGAATTGGGCTCTTTTGTGAAGGTAAAGATTACAGATGCCAAATCTTATGATGTTTACGGTACATGTGTAAGCGAATAGTTGGATTGGATCCTATTGTATTTGAGGATTCTAGAATATTGATTGTGGGTTCTATGCCAAGTGCAATTAGTTTGAAGGAACAGATGTATTATGCGAATAAAAATAATCGGTTTTGGAAGATATTAAAAGAAATCTTTCAAACAGAAGACAAGATTGAATTATTAAAAGTATCGCATATTGCACTTTGGGATATTTGTCATTCGTGTATAAGAAAGACGAGTGCGGATAGTGAAATCAAAGACATTGAACCAAATGATATTCCAAAATTATTAGATTCATATAAAAACATTGAGAAGGTCATTTGTAATGGAAGGACAAGTCAGAATACAATGCAGAAGTATTTTCCGAATATTGAAACAGTATATTGTCCTTCGACTTCGAGTGCCAATGCACAGTTTTCGTTAGAACAATTAATTGAAATATATAAGAAGGAGTTTTATGAATAAACTATATTGGGCAAAAGTAAAGGCGGATGCGAAGGTTCCGCAAAAGCGTTATGAAGATGCAGGGTATGATTTATATCCTTGTTTTGAAGAAGATTATATGGTAATTGAGCCTCATGAAACAAAGTTGGTTCCATTGGGTGTGGCAAGTGCATTTGATCCAGAGTATGTGATGATTTTAAAAGAGCGTGGTTCAACGGGAACAAAGGGAATTGCACAAAGAAGTGGTGTCATTGATTCTGGTTATCGCGGTGAATATATGGCTCCGGTCACAAATTTGAATACGAAGCGTGTGGTTATTAAAAAACAAGATGTAGAATATAAGGAAGATGCGATTATATATCCATATGAAAAGGCAATTTGTCAGGGTGTATTATTGCGTATGCCGCAGTTAGAAAGTGAAGAAATTTCATTTGAAGAACTTCAGTCTATGGAGTCTGAAAGAATGGCTGGAAAATTAGGTAGTTCAGGAAAATAATGAGGTCTATTGTCCTAAAGACAATAGATCTTTTTTTGTTTAAAATTTGTTATAAAAAAAGATGATTTTTGGATTATATAACCGGTCTATAACCTAGTGAGTCCTATATTATAACCAGGATGATGAAAGGGTTACATCGATAACTATAATAAAGGAGGACTTTATATGCTAAAGAATTTGAAAAAAGCAGCCGCAATTGTATTATCATTTGCGATGGCCGTTCAGTTTGGCTTAGCAGACTCTTACTATGTAAATGCGGTGGAAGAACCGGTTGAACCTCAACAACAAGAGGAAACAACAACGGCTGCACCACAAGAGCAAGAGGAAGTGCCAACAGCTGAAGAAGAAACCCCTCAACAACAGGAAGAACAACAACAACCTGCAGTAGAGGAAGAGCAGCCTGCAGCAGAAGAAGCACAACCACAACCACAGCCACAGCCTGTTGAACAAGCAGAGGTTAAGGTTTCTTATGTAAAAGAAGATGATACCGATTTGATGGAATCTGTAACAGCTACTTATGATGTTGGTTACAGATTGGATCAAGATACAAATGTATTCAAAGAAGCTCATGAAGCATTTGAATTTGAATATGCATTTGTGAATGGTAACAAAGAAAACAAGATCACTAAGGATCAAGTTAAAGCTTCTGGTTTAACAGTAACTAGTGATATGACAAGTTTAACTCTTGTTTATAAGGAAAAGACTAGTACAGAAAAACCTAAGAAAGCTAACAAGCAAGAACCTGCTAAAACAGAAACTACTTCTAAAAGTGATGATGCTTCTGATGCCGACACGACTGATTCTCAGAAAACAGCAGTACAATTAACTGAGTTCTTTGTCGTAGCAAGTCAGAACCAAGTAACAAAAGGTGAAACAGCTCAATTAACATTGACTATTAAACCTGATAACTATCCTAATAAAGATGTAACTTGGTCTTCATCAAATGAAGCAACAGCTACAGTAGATGGAAATGGTTTAGTAACAACTCATGAAGTTGGAACTGTAACAATTACAGCAACATTGAAATCAGATCCAACTATTTCATCAAGTGTAACAATCGTTGTCAATCCAATTAAGGTAAGTAAGATTACTGTAAATGGTTATGGTAAAGATTATTTAGTAAAAGGTGATACTGTTACATTAACAACAACAGTTGAACCAAGTGATGCAGCTAATAAGAGTATTGTTTGGTCTTCATCAAATGAAGGTGTTGCGACTGTTGATCAAAATGGTAAAGTAACAGCAGTAGGTCAAGGTACAGTTTCAATCAAGGCAATGAATGATGATTCAGGTGTCTATGGTGAACAAGTAATTACTGTTTATGATAATACGCCAGCTAATTATAAGGTGCATGTATATGTTACAAATGAAAATCAGAAAACCACTTATACAATCAATATTCCTAAAGATGGTACAGTAGTAACTCCAGCTTCAGTTGCTCAAAATACAACAGGAAATGGTAGAACATTAGTTACTAAAGCAGAAATTAGAGTGTTAGATGAATTGGGTAGCCAACCAAATTGGGCAAATATTTCTTCAAAACCAATTGTAACTGCATTTAGATACTATAATGGTAAATTACAATATAAAACTACTTCAAATTCTGCATGGGCAACTGTAGGAAGTAATCAAAGAATTTATGATTTTAGTAATATCCAGTATAAAGCTGATGAAACAGGAAGCTATAATTCTACAGATGTTAAAGTCACAATAGGTGATTGGCCTTATGGAGCAAATGCTTCTACAAGTGAAATATACAAAACTATTCAGATTCAGGTTTATAATAATGAAACGAAAAAAAATGTTTATGATTCTGGAGTTATGCGTTATGCGAATGGTTCGAATGGTAATTATGGAAAAGTAAACTTTATTTGCGATACATCTAAGTATGAAGTAGTGAAGGTTGAAAGATATTTTTCTAACACATCTAGTTCAAACTATGGCTCAGCGAATAAAGTATACGAAGGTACAATACCTTCAGATTTATCAGTGCAATTTACTAGTAATAATAGTTATTATTACTATACGCCAACTCACGAACACTATAAATTTATAGCGTATGTTCAAGCTAAAACTATTCATGTAAAATATGATGCAAATAATGGTACAGGAGCACCTAAAGGAACAACTGTTAAATCAACTGAAAAAGTAACAGTAGATTCAACAACTCGTCCAACTCGTGAAGGATATATTTTTACTGGATGGGCATATGGCGGAAAGTTATATCAAGGTGGAGAATCATTTGATGCTCCAATAAGTGACGTTACATTTGTTGCTCAATGGGCAAAAGCAAGTGATGTAATTAACTATACTGTAAATGATTCGAAAATGGGTTCAGTTTCTAGATCTTATGAACGTATTGGTGAAACTGTACAGGGTAATGTTCAAGGATCAACAGCGATTGCGAAGCCTGGATATCGATTTGTGAAATGGGTTAAAGGTACAAATCCAGATGGAGATGCAGTTTCAACAGAAGTTGAATATATACCATCTACAAAAGGAACTTACATGGCTGTGTTTGAAGCTGTGACGAGTGATTTAGTAATTCGTTATGAAGACACTGAAGGAAAAGAAATTTCAGAAAGCGTAACAAAGAGTTACAAGTATGGAGATAGTTATACTGAAACAGCAAAAGAAATTCCAGGATATCGTTTAAAATCAGATGCAACAATTACAGGTACTAAAGGTGTAGCAAGAGAAGAAATTATTTTTACTTATACACAGAAAAAAGGTAAAGTTGTTTATAATCTTGGTCCAAAAGGATCTTGGGGAAATGGAAGTCCTGAAAATGTAGTAGTTTTTGATGCTGCTAAAGGTAAATGGGCATATAACTATGGTTTTGACAATGGTGATACATTTGTTGTAACGAATAGTGTTCCAACATCTTCAGATAATGCTGTATTTGTTGGATGGTATGATAAGAAACGTGATAATACTCCAGCAACAATGAGAAAAGCAGGAGATACATTAACATATCCTTATACAGAATCGTCTAAAACAAATTCTTATACATTGGATGCTTTGTGGGAAAAATTACAGGGTGCTAATAAAGTATTACCTTATGATGGAAAAGAACACTCATTATATGGATTTACAGTTAAATTTGCGAATGAGAATTTACAAGGTTGGACAGATAGTGCTAGTTCATTAGTACAAGCATCAAATATTCAATATCGTTTAAAACAAGATGGTAGAGAAGTAAATGAGTGGGGTGCAATGCCAAGATTTAAAGATGCTGGTGTATATACTATTGAAGCAAAAGCAACAGTTAATGGTGTTGAATTAACAGCAGAAGCTGTATTAAGAATCACTCCTAAGAGTGTTACTTTAACAACCGAGTCAGCAACAAGAGCATATAATGGACAGCCATTAACAGCTCCAGGTACAATTACAGGATTCGTAGATGGTGAAGGTGCTAAGGTTGTAACAACGAAATCTCAAACAGCAATTGGTGAAACATCAAATGATGGATATAACATCGTTTGGGATAAAAACACTAAAGAAAGCAACTATGATGTTAAGGTTGGTGAAATAGGAACATTAACAGTTACAGACCAGAGTATTGAAGACAGTAAAAAGATCACAGTCGGAACATTAGACGATGTAGTTTACAATGGTAAGAAACAAAAACAAGAACCAGCAGTAACAACAAAAGATGGAAAGACAACTCTAGTCAAAGAAACTGACTACACATTGTCATACAGTGAAGATACTAAGAACGTTGGAGAAGTAACCGTAACCGTAACAGGTAAAGGAAACTATTCAGGAAAAGTTCAAAGAAAATATCACATCACTAAAGCTCCATTGACAGTAACAACAGAGGGTGCAACAAGAGCGTATAATGGACAGCCATTAACAGCTCCAGGTACAGTTACAGGATTCGTAGAAGGCGAAAACGCAGAACTACAGGTAACAGGAAAACAGACAGACGTTGGATCATCTAAAAACACTTATAACATCGTTTGGACAGAAACAACGAAGGCAGATAACTACCAGGTATCTGACACAGTCGGAACATTAACAATTACAGCACAATCAATCGATCCAGGTACAGATTCAGAAAAACCAAACCCAGACTATACAGGTGCTAAGGTTAATAGTCCTAAGGATGCAGTATACGATGGTAAGGAACACAAGTGGATTCCTACAGTAACGGATAAGGCTGATAAGAAATTAGAAACTGGTACAGATTACACAGTAGAATACTCAACTAAGAACTTCAAAGATGTAGGAACAATCGATGTAACTATTACTGGTAAAGGTAATTACACTGGAACAGTTAAACGTTCTTATAAAGTAACTCCTAAGGAATATACAGTAACTACAGATAGTGCAACTAAGACTTATTCTGGTACTGCATTAACAGCTGGTGGTAAAGTAGAGGGTATTGTTTCTGGTGAAACAGTCGAATTTACTACAACTGGTAGTCAAACTGAAGTGGGTACTTCTAAGAATACTTATGAATTAGTATGGAAGTCTGCTAAGGCTACTAACTATACATTGGCTAAGAAATCTATTGGTAAATTAACTGTTAAGGCTAAATCAATCGTTCCTGATGATAAGGATACTCCTGAGTCAGACAAGACGGGTATTACAGTAAGTGAACCAAGTGATTCTAAATATGATGGTAAGGAACATAAAGAAGTATTAACAGTAACAGATACTAAGACTGGTAAAGAATTAGTAGCTGGAACAGATTACTCAGTAACTTACAGTTCAGATCTAGTAAATGCTGGTACAGTAACAATGAAGGTTGCTGGATTAGGTAACTACAGTGGATCATTCACTAAGACTTATAAGATTACTAAGCGTTCTGTAACATTGACAAGTGCTACAGTAAGTAAGGTATATGATGGTAGTGCATTAACGAATACTTCTATCACAGTCAGTGGTGATGGATTCGTAGAGGGTGAAGGTGCTTCTTATGAGGTAACTGGAACTCAAACAGAGGTTGGAAATAGTGCAAATGCATTCGAATACAAATTGAATGAAAAGACATTAGTTTCTAACTACAACATTACTAAGGTTGTTGGTACATTAACAATTACAGCAGCTCCTGCTCCTGTAACTCCAGCAACACCTAGTACACCAAGTACATCAAGTACATCAAGTACACCAAGTACACCAAGTACACCAAGTAGTACAACTAGTACAACGCCTCGTACTCCAAGTGCTCCTCAGGTAACGTCTCCTGTTGAAACAGTTGAAAAAGAGACAACTCCTAAGGCTGAACCTAAGAAAGAAGAAAAGGTTGAAGAAGAGTATACGCCTAAGGCATCACCTCAGTACTATTGGGCATTAATCAACTTGATTTGTGCAATCTTAACAGTATTATTTGGATTATTATTGTTGATTAGTAAACGTCATAAATCTGAAGATGATGATGATGACGAAGATGATGATGAAACAAAACAACAAACAAATGACGATGATGAAGAGAAAGAACAAGAAAAGAAACGTGGATTATTCACTCGCGTACTTGCAGTTCTAATCGCAATCGTATCTGTTGTATTCTTCCTAGTAACTGAAGACTTAAGCCTTCCTTGGACTTGGACAGATCAATGGACAATTTGGATGGTTGTTATTGGATTAGTACAAATCGTAGTATTCTTCGTAGGACGTAAATGGAAAAACGTTGATAACGACGATGAAGACGAAGAAGCACAACAAGCTTAACAAAAGTTAATAACACAAAAGGAGTAGCCTCGTGCTACTCCTTTACTGTCCAATATCCATTTCGATTCGAGCCTTTGCGAATTACAATTTCTCGTTGCTGCAACCTATTTAATATGCGATTAATAGTTGAACGGGATAGGTTGAGTTCTATTTGAGTGATTTTTGGGTTCATTTTAATGAATTGTATGATATCGGGTTCATTGGGTTCATTTACTTTGAACCCGATTTTGTTATCATTATACCTAAAAACCCATCCTAGTGCTTACTAGAATGGGATCTTTGTCGTTAATAGTTTCCTGTATAGTTCCACACCTTTGTATAGGATGTCTTCATCAAAGGTGAACTTATTTGAGTGTAATGGAATGGTGTCTCCCGTACCTAAAAAGAAGAAGATAGATGGGGCTACGTTTCTATAGTAGCCAAAGTCTTCACTGATAAGTACAGGGCTTTCTAGTTTGTTGACTAGGTTGTTTTTGTATAGTGCATAGAATAATTCTTCGTTATTGAATACGGGTGGATAGTGGTGATTGACTTTGAAGTTGACTTGTACTTTGTATTTTTTTATTGCGTTATTCATGTTTTGTTCAATGATATCAACAATTTGATCAAATACCCTTGGATTATAATAGCGAATAGATCCTCGTACATGAGCTTGATCGGCAATGATATTGAAGGCTTGGCCAGAATGGAAAGTGCCAAAGTGTAATAGGTGGAATGTATTGTTGTCAAAAGCTTTTTCCTCTTGTTCTAAAGACTTTTGTAGAATTTCTACACAAGCCGTTAGTGCATTGATTCCATTTTGAGGTTGGGCTGCATGACTGGCTTTTCCTTTTACTAGTAATTCGAATTCGCATCCGCCTGCCATCATTTCATTAGGACGTGTATAAACTTTGCCTTTTTCAAGTTCTGGATAGATGTGTGTTCCGTAGATGGCGGCAATATTAAATTTATCGAAAAATTTAGATTCAATGATAGGTTTGGCGCCACCAGGTTTTTCTTCGCCTGGCTGAAATAACAATAATACGTTATAGTCGCTTTCCTTGGCATATTTCGCTAATTCTAAAACCATGGCCATATGGCCATCATGTCCACAGGCGTGCATACATCCATTGGTGCTTTTGAATTCTAGGTCTGTATTTTCTTCCATAGGAAGTGCATCCATATCGGAACGGAATACGATTGTCTTTTCTTTTTGGTTATCAAAATAGGCGGTTACACTATTTTGGATGGGGTGGTCAATGGTGCAGTCATATAAGTCTAATACGTTTTCAATATATTGAGCTGTCTTTTGTGTGGTAAGTTCAATTTCTGGAATTTGGTGTAAATTTCTTCTGTTTTCAATGATTGTTGGCATAAAATTCTCCTTTTGTTGGGTTCATTATACTAAATGTTAAATAAATTTAACATAGATTTAACATTGTAAAGATAGTATGAATTTGCGTTTAAATTTATATTAAGTACGAAAATATGAAAAGGTGGAAAATATGACAACAACAAATATATTGTCTTTATTGGGTGGATTAGCTTTATTCCTATATGGAATGCAGATGATGGGAAATGGTCTTGAAGCTGCGGCTGGAGATCGTTTAAAACAAATTTTAGAGAAATTAACTTCAAATCGATTTTTAGGAGTCATTGTAGGTGCGCTTGTTACGGCGGTTATTCAAAGCTCGAGTGCAACAACAGTTATGGTTGTTGGATTTGTCAACGCACAGATGATGACTTTACAACAAGCTGTATGGATTATTATGGGAGCTAACGTTGGTACAACTATTACGGGTCAGTTGATTGCGTTGGATGTAAGTGCCATTGCTCCATTAGTTGCCTTTATGGGTGTGGCATTGATTATGTTTACAAAGAGTGCCAAGGCAACCGATATTGGACAGATCATTGCAGGTTTGGGTATTCTTTTTATTGGTATGAATATGATGAGTACAGCTATGATGCCATTAAGAGAATCAAAAGAATTTGTCGAATTAGTCACACATTTCTCAAATCCATTAGTAGGTATTTTGGTGGGTGCAGGATTTACGGCTTTGATTCAATCAAGTTCAGCTTCCGTAGGTATTTTACAAGCCCTAGCAGCCAGTGGTGTTATTGGCTTGGATGGAGCTGTATATGTATTGTTTGGACAGAATATTGGTACTTGTATTACGGCTGTTCTTGCCTCAATTGGAACAAGTCGTGAGGCTAAGCAGGCTACCGCCATTCACTTGAGCTTTAATATCATTGGTACAACGATCTTTACAATTGTATGTATGTTTACACCATTGGTATCTTGGGTTATTCATTTAACGCCATACAATGCGACTGCACAGATTGCGAATATGCATACTATATTTAATGTTTGTACAACAATCTTGTTGCTTCCATTTGGAAAGTATTTGGCTGAGTTTGCACAACACATCTTGCCGGTTGAAAATAAAGAGATTGAAGATGAGCGTTTATTGTATTTGCAGCCACTACCTAAGTCTAAGAAGATGATTGGTGGTGCAGCTATTTCGGTTAAACAAATTAATGATGAAACAATGCACATGTTGAGTCTTGCGTATGAGAATGTAAATCAGGCTTTTGATCAATTGTTGCAGTTTAGTGATAAGACAGATGAACAAATCTACAAAAGAGAGGATACAGTCAATTACTTAGATAAAGTCATTAGTGAATATATTAGTGCGGCTTTGGCTACGCCAAACTTGAATGTGAATATTTCTCAAGCATTGTCTAGCTACTATCTAATGTTAGTGGATATTGAGCGTATTAGTGACTATGCCGTGAATATGAATCATCAGGCGACAAAGCGTCTTCAAGGAGATATGACAATTTCGGAAATTGAAATTGTAGAGCACATGAAGAAGTTATGTGTGGATATGAAGAATGATTTGGATGATGTAGAAGAGGCAGAACGTAAAGATGATGTGATTGATTCACTTGTATCTAGTTGGCGTGAAGCGCAGATTCAAGCTTTAAAACAAAAGAAATGTTCAAGCGAAGTCAGCATGATGTTGTCACGTATTTTTACAGATTTTGAGCGTATTAATGACCACGCTTTAAATGTGTCTCAAGAACTGGACAAAATTACAGTGGAGATTCCTGATTAATAAGCAGTTTTTCTGCTTATTTTTTGTTATAATACATTAGAAAATTAATACATCAATGTTGATAAAA
>ULSC01059814.1_pt1 | contig 12054 bp, 7 predicted proteins | sample 1955981 | NCBI WGS metagenome assembly ULSC01 (sample SAMEA4835698, study PRJEB28245) | human gut metagenome | biome: gut microbiome; material: fecal sample | place: Denmark | collected 2008
CCTTGCCGAAGGCGCTCTCTTTCTCCACCTTCTGCAGGAGGCGGAAGTCGTTGGGGCCATAGTAGAACTCCAGTTCCGTGGCCTTCTTGCCCGTGGGGTCGAAGGCCGTCTTCAGGCGTGCCTGGTAGTTCTTCAGATAGTGCGACTCCTTCTTCAGCGGGGTGCTCTTCAGTCGTGCGCCCGTCTGGAAGTTGTCCTTCGAAATCATCACTGCCGAGAAGAATTGGTTCTTGAAGGCCACCCAGTCGAGGGCGTCCTCCGTGGTCTCCTCTTTCTCCGAAGCCTCGCTCAGATGGTCTGTGCCACCGTCGGTCTTCTTGTAGGTCAGTGTGGCGTAGCGATTCTCAAAGGTGAAGCCGCGCTCCTGCTGGCGTGCGTTCTCCTCCCAGGAGATGCCCACCTCGTTGTAGTCGGGGGCGAAGAGGCCACCCATGCCGTTGGCGCGCAGGCTCACGCGGAGGATATAGTCCTTGCCCAGGACGTAGTCCAGCGTCAGCGTCTTGCCCGGTGCAGCCTCCGCCGTCATCGTCACCGTGGAGTCGGTGACGTTGCTGGGCGTGAAGTAAAGGTCCTCAGTCTCGATATTGAGTTCTTTGCCCGATAGCAAGTAGTTGAGCCGCTGGTCGTTGCCCTCGAAGAGGGTGACGTCCTTGGTATCTTTCGAACCGTCCTGCACCTTCAGGTTGTGACCCACATAGTCCTTGATGACGGCCTTGGCCACCGTGCCACCCTTCGTGGAGAGCGTGAGGGCGAGCTTTCCGTTCTGGAGCACCACGTCCTGTGCCGTGCCCGAGAGCGACTTGTGGAAGAGGGCCGACGTATCGGCTTGGGCCTTCTCTTGCTGTTGCTGCTGCAGCGCCTCCTTTTTGGCCTGCTGCTGTTTGGCTTTGACCGCACGGAGAGAGTCTTCTACAAACTCCTTCCGCTGCTGCTCTAGCTGCTCCTCCGAGGGCTGTTGCCACCAAGCAAAGCCGAAGAGAATCAGCGCAATGAGCACAAAGCCGGTAATCGTATTTTTGTCCATTCGTTTATCTGATACTGTTTCTTTGTCTGATGAGAGGTGCTACTACGCCTTGTGGTTCTCGCCTGCCACGCGGACGAAGTCGAGGAAGAGGGGGTGTGGCTTCAGCACCGTACTCTGATACTCGGGGTGGAACTGCGTGCCGATGTACCATTTCAGCCCCGGTATCTCCACAATCTCGATAAGGTCGCTCTCGGGATTGCGTCCCACGCAGTTCATGCCGTTGCGCTCAAACTCCTTCTCGAAGTTGTTGTTGAACTCATAGCGATGGCGGTGGCGCTCCTGAATGTGCTCAGACTTATATATATTGAACACGCGCGAACCTTGTTTTAATACACACTCGTAGGCACCCAGACGCATCGTACCACCCATGTTGGTGATGTTCTTCTGCTCCTCCATGATGTCGATGACGTTGTGGGGTGTCTTCTTGTCCATCTCGCGGCTGTTGGCGTCGGCGTAGCCCAGCACGTTGCGTGCAAACTCCACCACCATCATCTGCATACCGAGGCAGATACCGAAGGTCGGGATATCGTGGGTGCGGCTGTAGTGGGCAGCGATGACCTTGCCCTCGATGCCACGCTGGCCGAAGCCCGGGCAGACGACGATGCCGTCCTGTCCCTTGAGCATCTCGCCGACGTTCTCCTCGGTGATCTCCTCGGAGTTGATAAACGTCAGTACGGTCTTGCGGTCGTTGTATGTGCCAGCCTGAAGCAGCGCCTCGCGGATGCTCTTGTAGGCGTCCTGCAGGTCATATTTGCCGACGAGTCCGATGTGCACTTCCTCGGTAGCCTTGGCGCGGCGGTCGAGGAACGACTTCCATGGACCCAGGGCCGGACGCTCTCCGATAGGCTCATGACACTTGCGCAGGATGGCTTCGTCGAGCCCCTGGTTCTGCATGGCCACGGGCACCTCGTAGATGCTCGGCAGGTCCTCGCTCTGCACGACGCAGTCGAAATCGACGTTGCAGAAGTTGGCCACCTTCTTGCGAATGCCCTCGTCGAGGTGCTTCTCCGTGCGAAGGACGAGCACGTCGGGCTGGATACCGACGCTCTGGAGCTCCTTCACGCTATGCTGCGTGGGCTTCGTCTTCAGCTCACCCGCTGCGTGCAGGTAGGGCACGTAGGTCAGGTGGACGTTGATGGCGCGGTCGCCCAGCTCCCATTTCATCTGGCGGATCGCCTCCATGAACGGCGCACTCTCGATGTCGCCGATCGTACCGCCAATCTCGGTGATGACGAAGTCGTAGTGATATTTCTGGCCAAGCTGCTTGATGTTGCGCTTGATCTCGTCCGTGATGTGCGGTACGACCTGGATGGTCTTGCCCAGATAGTCGCCGCGGCGCTCCTTGTCGATGACGCTCTTGTAGATGCGGCCCGTCGTCATGGAGTTGGCCTTGGTGGTTTGGATGCCGGTGAACCGCTCATAGTGTCCTAGGTCAAGGTCCGTTTCCATACCATCGACCGTCACATAGCACTCGCCATGCTCATAGGGGTTCAGCGTTCCCGGGTCGATATTGATGTAGGGATCGAACTTCTGAATGGTGATGTTATAGCCCCTTGCCTGGAGCAGCTTGCCGATAGATGAGGAGATAATCCCCTTGCCAAGCGATGAAACTACACCGCCGGTCACAAAGATGTATTTTGTCTCAGCCACTTTGTTGATAAATGTATATGTTATAACAAGGTGCAAATTTACAATAAATAACCGAAAGTGGCAAGTTCTTACGGCTTTTATTTGTATCTTTGCGCCTAAATTAATAACGCTCGAACGAATGAAAACGATGATATGGATGGCGTTTAGCCTGCTTTGCCTGCCGACAATCGCCACGGCCCAGGCCAGATCGCACGCCTCAAGATCCGCAGTTTCAGCGGTTTCCGTAGAAAAGCCCCATGGCGATCTCTCGGATCCAGTTGACTCGCTTGCGCTCCTGCGCGACTCTATCTTTGGTGATGCGGCTCGTCGACCTGCCTACCGTCCTTCCAAGGTTGCTCCGCTCTCCGCAGCACAACTTTTCCTGCCTCTGACCTTCTACAAGGGCAAGGTGCTCGACGCTTTCTCCCTCTCTGGCGGGGGCACGGGGGAGCAGGCCTTTGTCGATAGCACCCTGCTGGGCCTCTATGTGCGCCGGCCCGACTTGGTGCGCACCACTTCTGCTCGCCTCCGTGCCGACCGTTCCGACCTCGACCTCATCGAGGCGCCCATACAGACCGAGACGGAGATGGGCGACCATGCAGACCCCATGCCCGTGGAGCCCGACGTCGTGCCCGTCCAGCTGGTGGTCCATAAGCCCAACTTTTGGCATTACTCGGGTTACTACTCCCTGCGCTTCATGCAGAACTACGTCTCCGACAACTGGTATAAGGGAGGCGAGAGCAACTACTCCGCCCTGGGATCCGTCATCATGGAGGCCAACTACAACAACAAGCAGAAGGTGAAGTGGGAGAACAAGCTGGAGATGCGCTTCGGATTTCAGAGTTCCCGTTCCGACTCGCTCCATCGCTACAAGACCACGGAGGACCTAATCCGACTCACCTCCAAGTTGGGCCTGCAGGCTTCGAAACGTTGGTACTACACGCTCCAGTTGCTCACCTACACGCAGTTCACCCACAGCTATCGGTCCAACGACCCGACCCTCTACTCCGACTTCCTTGCCCCGCTCAATGTCAACCTCTCTTTGGGTATGGACTATAGTGTCGATTGGCAGCACCACCGGTTGAAGGGCAACATCCATCTCGCTCCGCTGGCCTACAACATGAAGTACACCCGTGTGCGCTCCCTCTCCTCCCGCCTCGGCATCGAGGACAACCGCAGGGTGCTCAACGACTTTGGTTCGGAGTTTACGGTCGATCTCTCGTGGACGCTGATGGAGGACCTGACCTGGCGCACGCGCCTCTATGGCTACACTACCTACGAGCGTGTGGAGTTGGAATGGGAAAACACCTTCGTCTTCCAGTTCAACCGCTTCGTCTCTGCGCAGATCTTCCTCTATCCTCGCTTCGACGATGGCGTGGCGCGCGATAGCCACCACGGCTACTTGCAGTTCAAGGAGTACGCCTCGATAGGCTTCAATTTCAGTTTTTAGATTTTGGACTGAGCCCCCTGTTTGGAGCATGGGCCTTGCCACCAGCGATCAAGCGAAGTTGGGGACAAGGCCCATGTCTCATATTAGCGGTAGTCCCCCTCCTTATCCGAGGATCTTTCCCCGGTTGATGATGCCCACGTAGGTCAGCAGGATCACGTTCATCATCAGGGCGTAGATGATGCCGGGGATGGCCATGCGCCCGTCGTTGAAGACAAAGGGGCTGGAGGCCACGGCGATGGCCTGGGCTGCGTTCTGCATGCCCACCTCGATAACGATGGTGCGCCGCTCCTGTGTACGCAGGCGGAAGACGTAGCAGAGCAGTCCCGCCCCCGTGGTGGCACAGAGGAGGAGCAGGGTGGTGGCCAGGCCCAGCGTGCCGAAGTTGTCGGCGATAGTGGTCTTGTGTTGCACGAAGAAGATGCCGGCCAGCAGCATCAGGGCCGGGAAGGCCAGTCGGGAGAGCACTCGCTCGATCTTTCGGGCCGTCTCTCGCCAGTAGTGGCGCACGCCAATGCCCAGAAGGATGGGCAGCAGCATCGTCACCACGTTTTGCATCAGCAGGTTGACCACGGGCAACTTCACCCCCATGGCCTCGCCCAGGTGGGCGGTGGTGGCCTGCATGATCAGCGGGACGGTGAAGAGGGTGATGAGGCTGCTGACGGCCGTGAGCGATACCGACAGGGCCACGTCGCCCTTGGCCAGCATCGAGAAGACATTGGACGAACTGCCTCCAGGACAGCAGGCGATGAGCATCAGGCCGATGGTGAAGAGCGGGCTCAGCGACAAGGCGCCTGCCACGCCCCAGGCGATGAGGGGCAGCAGGAGCAGTTGGCCGATCATGCCGGCCAGGACAGCTTTGTAGCGGAGCATGACTAAGCGGAAATCCTTGCCCTCCAGCGTCAGTCCGAGGTCGAACATCAGGATGGTGAGAATAGGCAATACGATAAACAGACTGTTCATAGTTTTGGCGTGATATAGGTTTGATTTAATTGATAACCAAGGTTGTGTGCAGACGCCGACAAACTGCTTCCGTGTCTGCCTTCTGTCCTGTTTGGAGAGAGGAAGATGGAAGCAGTCTGTCTGCGCAATAGGATGTCGGATTGGGAAAAGCCAGTCTGGGTCTTGGGTCTTTCGCCCGCGGTCCCATGGGTGTCCCGTTCCAGTTTCTTTCTCTTATTCTACATGGAGGGCCTTGAGGATGTCGGCCATCTTCTGCTTTGTCGTCACCTCGGTGGGTACGAGCGGCAGGCGGAGCACGTTCTCTATCATGCCCATGTCGTTGAGCAGGGCCTTCACGCCCGCAGGGTTGCCATCGACGAAGAGGAGCTTGTAGAGTTCGGTAAACTGATGGTGGATCTTGCGTGCCTCGCCATAGTTGCCCTCAAACTCCAGGCGGATCATGCGGGAGAACTGGCGGGGCAGGGCGTTGCCGATGACCGAGATCACACCGACGGCTCCGCTGGCTATCATCGGGAACGTCAGCGCGTCGTCGCCGCTGATCACCTCAAAGCCCTCAGGCTTGTTCTTGATGATCTCGTCGACTTGCTCCAGACTGCCCGAGGCTTCCTTGATACCCACGATGTTGGGGAAGTCCTTGGCGATGCGGCACGTCGTGGCCGCCTTCATGTTCACTCCCGTGCGTCCCGGCACGTTGTAGAGCACCAAGGGCAGCGGACTGGCCTCGGCGATGGCCTTGAAGTGCTGGTACAAGCCCTCCTGCGACGGCTTGTTGTAGTAAGGACAGATGCTCAGGATGCCGTCGATACCCTCCCAGTCGCTGGACTTCATCTCCTCGATGACGGCCCGCGTGTTGTTGCCGCCACAGTATTTGAGCAGGGGCACGCGGCCCTTCACCACGCTCTTGACGACCCGGGTGATCTCGTCTTTCTCGCTCCGCGTCAGGCAGGGCGTCTCGCCCGTTGTGGCCAGGATGCACAGGAAGTCGGCACCATTGTCCAGTTGATAGTTGACGAGTCGCTCCAAAGCCTCGAAATCGATGCTCATGTCGCTCTTGAAAGGAGTGATCAGCGCAACTCCCAATCCTCTGAAAATATTACTCATATTGTTGTCTGTTCTTGTGTCTCCTCCCCGCTTTCCGGTGAGAGGAACTGGGTAAAAGATGCTATGTTTTGACTTTGATGGCGCAAAAATAAGCCTTTTTTCTCAAACTGGCAACCAAAGTGTTCATTTATTTAGCCGAAACGCCATTTTCCTGCGGTTCCAGCCCGTCATACTCCACATCCCACAGAAATAGCGCGTGGGCTGGCATGCTCTCGCCCGCGTCGCTCCTGGTGCCCTTTGCGAGCACCTCCTCCAGCCTTTGCAGCGAGAGGCGTCCGCGACCCACCTCCACCAGGGTGCCCACCACGGCGCGCACCATGTTGCGCAGGAAGCGGTTGGCGGAGATGGTGAAGCACCAGGTCTCGCCGTCCAGATGGTCCCAGCGGGCCTCGTAGAGGTCGCAGACGGTCGTTTTCACGTCGCTTCCCGCCTTGCAGAAGCATTGGAAGTCGCGTGTGCCGACAAGCATCTGTGCCGCCGCGTTCATCTGGTCGAAGTCGAGGGCGTAGTGGATCTCGTGGGAGTAGGCCCTGCGAAAGGGGTCTTTCCGCGTGTGGATGTAGTAGTGGTAGGTGCGCCTTTTGGCCGAGAAGCGCGCGTGGAGATCCGAGGGCACGGGTAGGATCTGGCTCACGGAGATGTCGCGGGGCAACATCTTGTTGAGGCGGTAGGCCAACTGGTGGCAGTCGAGGGTAAGCTCCAGCGGCTCCTGCAGGTCGAAATGGGCCACCATCAGCCGGGCGTTGACCCCAGCGTCCGTCCGTCCCGCTCCCGTCACGTCGATGGGGGTGTGCAGCAGGGTCGAGAGCGCCTTCTCCAGCGCCTCCTCCACGGTGATGCCGTTGGGCTGTATCTGCCAACCGTGGTAGGCACGCCCGTCAAACGATAGGTAAATGAAATATCTATACATAAATCTAATAATGCAAATCGACGACAATACACTAAAAAGGCTCGATGGTACAATGGCGGGCAATGTTCTTAGCCTCTCCTTTTAATCCTCTTAATCCTCCTTGATTTTCCAATCGCTGATCGTGCGCTGATTACTGTCAAAACTGATGCCCACTTTTACCAGCCGCTTACCTTCAGCATGATAAGGCAGCATGTAGCCCTTTTCGTCTATTTGTGCCAAAGCCTCCTCGGCACTCTTGTCAACCTTCAGTTCGAAGACGTATATCGTGTCCGGCATGTGCATTACGGCATCAGCCCTGCCGATGGCGCTCTTCACCTCCGTGCGGATATAGATGTTGAGGAAACTAAACATCAGATAGAAGATGGTCTGATAGTGCTTCTCGCTATGGTTCTCCAGATCGTATGGGATCGTAGCCATATAGGTGCGCATGTGTTCCAATGCTGCTTCGATATCATTGCGGTAAATCGCCTTGCAAAACCCCAAGAGGAAGGCGTCGTTGTCGGAACGGCGAGGGTTCACATAGTGAGGTATCAGCGAATTGAGCAAACCATCACGGACCTCCTTGTTTGGGATGCCCAAAGTGTATTCGCGAAACATCGGATCATACTTCTTGATGGTCAGATAACCGCTCTGATAAAGCAGAGGCAGGGCGTCTGTCATTTCCTCTGTCGATTGGTCGAAGGAACTCAAAACCGCCTCCTGACCCTCCAAAGAAGCAAGGTTGACATGATACTTATCCAGCAATTTCAAGAGGAAAGATGGCGTGCCCGAACCAAACCAGTAAGGAGCTATCTTGCGTGCGTTCAGCGACTTCACCAGGCTGAACGGATTGAAGACGTCTTCTGACTTTTCGCTGAAATGATAGCCATCATAGAATTGCGTCAGCTCTTTCAGACACTCCTCGTACGTCATGCCAAGGACTTCGCCCAATGCTTCGACGTCTGGTTTCATCTGTGTGGTTAGTTCCGTCTTGCTGATACCACAGATAGCCGAATACTGGTCGAACAGACTGATGTTGTCGAGGTTGTTGAGCTCGCTGAAGATGCTGAGTTGCGGGAACTTGGTGATACCCGTGATGAAACAGAACTCCAGGTATGGGTCGAGCTTCTTTAGAGGACTGTAGAAGTTTTGCATAATGCGGCGAAGCGGTTGCAGGTTTTCCTTCTCATGCACCACATCCAGCAAAGGGGCATCGTATTCATCGATGATAACGACTGCCTTTTCGCCCGTCTGCTTGTAAGCTCGCTTTACGATACCTTCCAGTCTTTCATTAGGGTAAATCTCGCCTTCTCTCTTACCATAAAGCTCTTCGTAGGGTAAAAGTTCCAGATTAAGATAATTGTTCAAGGCATTGGCGTCAAAATGCTTGGCACCGCTGAGGTCGAAATGAAGCACAGGATGCTTCACCCATTCCTTCTCGTATTCGGCAATGGCCAATCCCTCGAAAAGCTCCTTTCTTCCCTCGAAATAGGCTTGAAGGGTAGAGGCAAAGAGCGACTTTCCGAATCGTCTTGGACGACTCAGAAAGACATACGACATCTGCTTTTCCCGGAAATCCACGATGAATTGGGTCTTGTCTATATAGAAATAACCGTTCTCGCGAATCTTCGAGAAAGTCTGAATTCCTACGGGATATTTATTTACTATCTTCGCCATTTTTCTGCATGCTCTACGTTTCAAGCTACTAAGTTACGAACAAAATCTGAATTGGCCAAGCGTTTTTTAAAAAAACAGATAAAGAACTGCCTGTGTGGTGGATACTTGTCGTTGAAAACAAAGAAAGGCACCCGAAAAGTTTGTGATATCAGAATAATACCGTAAATTTGCAATAAGAAGTATTAAAGTTGAATAATATGGATTTGGCGCATCATATATTGGAATACGTAAATTGCTGTGTTGGTGCTTTTGCCAATCGCTTTAATTTGCCAATGGCATCTGCTTACGCGTACCTTCGCCGATTCAAAGCAATAGATTTCTTGATAGATTGCTATTCGGCAGAACATACGCTCTCTGTGGAAAACGCCGTGGAGGATATAACGCTGTTGTGTCAAAAGCATGGAGGACGATTGGCATGATGAAACTGTATCATGGAAGTCCTTTATCTTGAAGATAGGTTCCAATATGATTTTCATTCAAAAACATCTAAAAAAAAATAATATGTCATTCTGTAATTTTTCAGATTTGTTCGGGAGGTTCCGTAAAAGAAAGAAAACTCGTTTTACAGACTTGGAAACGACGGCCAAAGAGCTGCTTGAAAAGTTTGTAAGGGGAGAAATAGGCAATAAAGAGTTTGCTGATGCGTTCAATAATGTCGGCAAAAGATTCAATGAGCTCATGGACAATGGTAATGAGATTGTTATTGATAAAGATACTCCATTGTGGCTGAACTCCCTTCTTGGTCTTCACTTCGTTGACTGGCTCAAATACCAAAGGGTAGAGCAATACTTTCAAGAGCATCCGGAAGAGTTGGTCGGAGAGAGTGCTGCTACCTTTGAAAGACTGAAACAGCGTAAATATACGGATAAGTTCCGAGCTGTGTGTGCCAATGTGCTCTCTGAATTAGACAAATAAAAAGATTCCCACGCTTGAACCTATAATGATAGCATATTAACCTGATACTCAATTCAAGTAACAGGTTTTAATCGCTAATTGATACCATAAAGTTCCCGTAAATACACGATGACAATTCAAAAAAACTTCAGTATGTTTGGGAATTACACACTCTTACACCAATTGAGTCTTTGTCTCTTGATATAATTCTTTCAATCGCCATACAGACATGTCAATAAGAGGCTCAAACATAAAGCTGTTTAGGTGAATGTTTTCAGGTGTAATCATATTGACCTCTTTTAACAGCAGATGGATATTGGGGGATGGAGAACATAGTTCGCTGAATTTCTTTGTGAGCTCAAAAGTTTGGTTTGAGGTAATGCCGTTGTAGAATGCACTGAAATCACCACTTTGCATCACTTCCTTTAATTGGGCAATCATGTAATCTTCCGCTTTTATCCTGACTGCAACCGACAGGACTATCTTATTCTCGATGTTGATTTCATCTAAAGTTGGCTGTTGGCAAAGGTTATCTGCCGTAGTGATAATATATTCCTTGATGTTGGTATTGGTTTGAGAGGTGGGCAGATGCGGCACATCCATATTACGCACCATTATCTGCTCAATGTCATTAACCGTCAGATTTGCCGTCTCGTTCTTTATATGAAGGCATGATGTCAGATTTATATAGTCAGTTTGGGGCAGGCCAGCTTCGATGTCTTTGGTGTATTCTATCAGGTTGCGTGCCAACGGTATCATCGCAATGAAGAACTCTGGTTTGTCAGCCTTGCCCTTAATGTATTTGAACGGATCCTTAAGATACTCTGCCTTATGGAATTTGATTTCTTCATTAACATCCTTATAGGCCATATAGATGCTGTTTCTCTTCACTCCTAACCGAGAGGCTATGGTGCGATAGAAATCAAAATTGTGTGTCAGTATGATCAGTTTAAAGCGGTTGTTACCTTTCAGGTCGCAGAGGTATTCCACCATTGCGTATTTGTTCTTGTAGTCATAAGAATCGGAGATGTCGTCAAACACAAGCAGATGTTCTTGTCCGCCGTCTTTTTTCATCTTTTCGATGGCAAAGAGCAGTTGCAAAGTGTAGAACGCACGAAGTTCTCCTTTGCTTAGTATTACTTCTTCCAACATCTTCGACTCGACTTCTTTCTGACCAGTCGGAGTGCAATATTCAAACGACAATGCCGCAGCTTCCTCGTTGAGAAGAAGGTCAGTCTGATTCTTGATTTTTACTGTAAAGGGAACCGAAAACCTGCGATTGAAAATACTTATCGTTTCTTCCCATGCATCTCTTTGCGCTGCTGCTTGTTGAAGCACGGAGTCTAAAACTGGTTTTGAGGCTTGATAATCAGTTAGCAAATCTTGAGCTTTGTCAAAGAACTTGGCAAAATAGCCCTTCCACACTTCTCTGTGGAAGTTATCGTAGTCAAGTAGTTTTTCTACCAAGTCCGGATGGGTCTCAATTATTCGTTTTAACTGGCGCACAACCTCGTTGGCACAGGTCTTTTTGTCAATCTTCTCGAATGCCTTTTTGACCGATTTGTCGTTCAGTATGGTAGAAAGTTCATCATTTATCAAAGTAGTAAGTGAATTGGCGGAATCGATAGTTGTCTCACCATCCCCCAATACAATCTTATGGTTCACCTCGAAAAAGGCATTGTCTGATACAGATTTGGACAGTTCTGTAGCTTGATAAGTCCCGAATGTCTTGCCATTGCTTTGCTTAAACAGTTTAGACGATTGCAATATAGCTTGGTACTTTTCTGAATAGTCTTTCAATACCTCCCTATTGTCTTCAATGAATTTTTTAACCTTACCATCTTTGTCAAAAATGTCGTTATACTTGAAATCATAGCATGGGTTGTTCCCGTCAACCTCTGCCATGACATCCTCAAACTTGCCATAGAAAAGACTTGACTTTCCTTGGCAGAATGTTCGGATAAACTCCAAAACGATATCCGAGCTTATTGCAAAGTTGCTGATATTTCTGAATAAAGCTTTCTGTTTCTCCGACAGATTCTTCAGGATATTGTCATATTGCTGCTTCAATACGTTGTCTGCAAGAAATGATGTGATATTTTTAGGCGTTTCGGAATCAGGTTCTTCACAATTGGAAACATATAGTGAGGTTGGTAATACGACATTGTCCTGTTCGTCCTTGATAACTATAGTCCCATCTATATTAGCTACAACATCTTTCACCTTGTCGGCCTTTCCTTGTCCATATAATTGCATAGTTCTTGCAAACGATGTCTTCATTAGACCATTGGGAGCATATATAAGAACTACATTCTCACCAGCAAAATTTAGTTTTTGTGAAAGCTTTGTAATGCCAAAGCAATGTTCTAAATTTATATTTATTATATTCATAAGATGCAAAAATAAAATCTTGTTGTATTTAAAGATTAA
>ULSC01003043.1_pt1 | contig 12038 bp, 10 predicted proteins | sample 1955981 | NCBI WGS metagenome assembly ULSC01 (sample SAMEA4835698, study PRJEB28245) | human gut metagenome | biome: gut microbiome; material: fecal sample | place: Denmark | collected 2008
GAGCGGCGGCATCTCCTCGCGCTGAATATTCTCCGAGAGCGCGAGGTCGAAGATCACCCGTTCATCGGCGGGCACGGCATCGACGATGGCCTCGATTTCGGTCTGGCCGAGCAGTTGCACGGCACGGTAGCGGCGTTCGCCGCAGACGATGATATAACAGCCTTGTGCTGCGGCTCGCACCCGGATGGGCTGAATAAGGCCGTGTGTGGCAATGGACGCGGCCAGTTCCGCGAGGGCATTTTCGTCGTAACTCCGCCGCGGATTGTTGGGGTTGGGGCGGATTTTGTCGATAGCGAGCAAAACGGTCGATTTCGTGCTCTGAGCGGCGATTGCGGTCGTGGTGTTGTTTTCGTTCGTTTTCATGGCATGATGGTTTTAAGATTATTTTGAAAGGTATTTAATCAGTTGCTTGTGGCGGTCGTACGGTATTTTGAACAGCAGGTAGGTAATGCCTATGCCGTTGCGCGATGCGTTGTGAAGGAGTTGCCGCAGATCGGGGTCTTCCCCGGCCGTGACGCCGAACACCTCCGGCATGTATTTTTCCGGCAACCGGGTGCGCATCATATAATCGAAGTCCGCCGTGCGCTGTATGATTTCTTCGTATGATTTCATAATAAGGTCGTTAAGAATGAGAGGATCGAATCGCCGGACATGGCATGCGCGTTGTCCCAATTCCGCCATTGCTGTCCGTCCTTGTTTTGTAACGAGAGGTTGAAAAGAGGGTCTTTCCCCTGCGACCACTTGCCGGAATAAATCCGGATGCTGAAAGTGTGTACATGGCCGCTGAAATCGAAAAAGGCGGTGTATTTTTCTTTGCCGTTGATCTCCAGCAGGAGCGCGGCGATAGCTGTTATCTGTTCGTTCATGGTTTCGGGTGTTGTGGGGCGGGCATCCGCCCGCCCCGGGTTGAATGTTATTTGAGATAGGCGGCCAATGCGCTGCGCACCTCTTGTTCTCGGCGTTTGGAGAAAATCCACCCGGCGCACCGGGTGCCGTCGTGCGTAAGGTAGGCGCGGAACAGCCCGTTCAGATCGCGGAGCGTGTCGCGCAGGGGTTTCGTATCGCCGAATACGGCGATCGACTTCGCGGAGTATTCCACGATCTCGACACGTGCGTCGGCCACGGTTTCGGGGGCGGCGGTCTGCACGGGTGCAGGGTTCTCGATGCATACATTGTCGGATTTTCCGGCCACGACGGCGAAACGCTTGATAATGCCCTCTTTGTCGCGGCACGATTCCTTGCTGACCTGCCAGCCCGAATAGCGGTGCGTGCCAAGGTAATAGCCGTGCCCCATGCTGTACTTTTCACGGTGTTCGTACTCGGCATTACGCTCGGCCAGGTGTGCCGTGCCCTCGAACCGTGCCGCGGCCTTGCGCATTTCGGGAAACAGATCGCGCGTGTGGGTCGAGAAGCCGAGAATCACCGTGCGCACGATACGCGAGCCGAAATAGTCCGTATAGGGGTCGCATTCGCTTTCATGCTGTTCACCGATGATGACGGCCACGGCATCGTCGGGAACGATCTGCCGCAGACGCTCCGCGCCGATGGTGCGTAACCGTTCCGCGTCTTCCGCCGCCGCACGTCGGGCGGCTTCCTGCTCGGCTTTGAGGGCGTCGGCACGAGTGCGGAGCGCCGCGACTTCGGCGGCATCCATAAATTCGGGGTGCTCGTCGTCGTAATAGTGCCCGATACCGAATTTGTCCCGCAAGGGGCGGATCAGATCCGCGGAGTGCTCCTCGGCGGTTTCGGGGTCGATCAATCGGTAATTGTAACCGGATTGTGTGTGTGCGATTCCGGCCACGACCATGCGCTGACGCATGTTGTAAGGGCCGTCGAAAATGACGATCTGATTCTCCCGCACGCTTTGTACGTCGGTGTCGTAACTCTTTCCTGCGAATAACAATGTGACTTTTCCCATAGTTGTAAAGTGTTGAATGTTAGTAAAACAGCCGCAGAAGAAACCGCACGAGGACAACCACGGGGGAAAGGACGAGACGCACGATGTCCCGACACCGCCGCAAGAGCCATAACGAGAGGCAGAAACCCAAAAAACCGCCCGCACCGAGATAGATGCCCGCGAGAAATTTGAACGCCGCAAACGCGCCGAAAAGCGCAGCCGCGAAACTTGCCGCAGACCTCCAAAACCCGCAGATGCCGGTGGGAGCGGTGCCGCTCCGTTTCAAAATTTCCCGTATGTCTTTGTGCTGTTTCATAACCACGACCTTTTTTTTATGCCGTATGGGCCGCGTTTGCCTTGCTTCCGTTTCTGTGGGCTATATTTCAGAGGGGCGGAATACAAACAAGATTTCAGGACAAAAAAATCAGCCGCAACTTATATATTGCGGCTGATTTATTTGTCTGAACCCGAAGGGCCCCGATCTTGGTTGTTTTCCGACCCCCTGCCATAGCTTCGCCCACGGAAACGGAAGCAAGGCAAATGCGGTGCATAACGTGCTAAACGGGGAGTAGGTAGTCTCGGAAACAGCACAAAGACATACGAGGAATTTTCAACCCGGATATAAAAAACAGATATGTCTTTTAACATATCTGCTTATCTGTCTTTGGCCGGATTGTATCTTGCTATCGGTGGCCAATAATTTCAAAATACTGCGAGCCGTAAATCCTTTGCCGTAGGCGGCGGTTATTTCCATTTTGGAACACGGCAAATTTGGTTCGTAACCAAAAATCTTACGTTACTCATCAGTAACTCACTATAAATCAGAGTATTCAAATTCAATTCATAACCTTCCTCATTCTTCCGAACCTCAACATTCCCCATTTGGGGTATAGGTTACGGATAGGTAACGTTCCTCTGTCTCATCTTGTCGTATTCCCGTCTTCGTCTGTCCTCGCCACTTTTAACCAAAATGAGGAAAGTAACTGATAACCAGCAAACTTTCCTCATTCTTCTCTCATACACTTTTTATATGTACTTTCCACTCCAGAAACAACCGATTCTGTATCGGGATTTTCAGCGTTCGACCGTTCCCAATGGCATATATTTATTCTAATTGGATATCCCATTTTGTGATTTCGAATTCGAGGTCACAAATTGCGGCCTCAAACCGATTGCGAACCGTCGGATCATTCTGTCGTATCCGCCTCCGGGTGTTCGATCCCTTCGGCTGTTTTTTCGGCCAATGCCTGTTTTGCCGTGAGCGGCGATACGATTCTTTTTCCGGTCTGGGCTTCGATCTCGCGGCGGGTATTCCCGGCGATACGTCCGCCCTGTGCCGCCACGGCACGGTTCGCTGCGGTCGTCCGCGGTTTTCGCTCTTTCGAAATTTCGGTGGTCGTCGCTTCGGCAAGCATGTTGAGCACCAGCTCCAGATTGGTCATGTTGTCGCGCAGGCTTTCGGTTTTCAGTCCCTTGTACTGCTTGTACTGGCGCGTGGTCATACCCGACCAGCCCAGCGTAATAATATCGGTCAGCGTGGCGTATTCCTGTCCCTTTTTGATACCGCGGCGTTCCCATTCGTCGGTCAGTTCCTTGCGTACCTCGATGGATTTCAGCCGCTGGTTGATCCAGTTCTCGGAATAGCCTTTGCGATGGTAGTATTCCAGCATCCGGTCGATGCCTTGTTCCGGGTCGTCGATCTCCTCCAGCCGTTCGCGGGCAAGCGAAGAGAGCCACAACTTGAACGGCTCGGCCTTCGGCGAGGGAATCGACTGCACCAGTCGGAAAAGCTGCTCTACGTCAGCCACATCGGTTAGGCGCATCTTGCCATCCGGAGCGGTCATTTTCAAACCGTGACAATTTGTCACGGTTTCATTCCCTTCAGCTTTCAGCCGTTGTTTGAGTTTGCGCCAGTAGGCTGCGGCATCTTTACTTTCGGTCAAAACTGCGATAACATCGACAATCGAAACGTACCACTTGCCCGCTTCGTCGTCCCAGACGGTGCGTACCTTACGCTCTTCAAAAAGTTGTATCGCTTGCTTTTGGGTCATGGCTCTTTTTACTTTGATTGCTTAAAACCGATGGGCCGGGGCTGTTTGCGGGCCTTTGGAACTTTGACCGACAGGGCTGCGATGGCCTCGTAGATGTTGTCAAGCTCCTTGCGCATGTCTTCCGAAAGGTCGTTCACCGCTTCGGCGTTGTCCTCGTCCGCCCGTTCCAACAGGGTCAGTTTCGCACGGATTTCGGACAGCTCGGCCGTCATAGTCGAGGTTGTCATAATGTAGTTGCGCATGGCGACGAAAGCATCCATAATCCGAATACTGACTTGTATGGCTGTCGGGCTGCGTAGCACGGCAGAAAGCATGGAGACCCCTTGTTCGGTAAAAGCATAAGGACGTTTTCGTGTGCCGCCCCAACTTGATGTTCCATTTTGGAATATCAAAAATTCCTGTTCTGTCAGTTGAAACATGAACCGTTCCGGAAAACGTTCGATATTTCGCTTTACAGCTTTATTCAGGTTGCCGGTCGTAACGCCGTAAAGCTCGGCCAAATCGCGGTCGAGCATCACGCGCTGGCCGCGGATTTCGTAGATTTTGCTTTGGATCGTAGCGAGTTCTTCCATCGGTTCGGGTCAAAATGAACGGTTATTTCTCTTCCTTCGGGAGTTTGAACCCGATGGGCCGGGGCTGTTTGCGGGCCTCGGGCACTTTGACCGACAGGGCCGCGATGGCCTCGTAGATGTTGTCCAGCTCCTTGCGCATGTCTTCCGAAAGGTCGTTCACCGCCTCGGCATTGTCCTCGTCCGCCCGCTCCAGCAGAGCCAGCTTTGCCCGGATTTCAGCCAATTCCGAAGTAACGGTTGTAGCTGTCGTAATATAATTGCGCATGGCGACAAATGCTTTCATAATAGAGATACTTACTTGTATTGCCATTCCACTGCGCAATACCGCAGAAAGCATCGCAACTCCCTGTTCGGTAAAAGCATAAGGTAGGGATGTCTTCGGCCGCTTCACTCTGGATGTCGTCACAAATTGTGATGACATATTTTTCCATTCAATTTCGGAAATGCGGAACATGAACTCTTCCGGAAATCGTTCGATGTTACGTTTTACGGCCTGATTCAATGCACTGGTCGTAACTTGGTAGAGCGCCGCAAGGTCGAAGTCGAGCATCACGCGCTGGCCGCGGATTTCGTAGATTTTGCTCTGGATCGTAGTGAGTTCTTCCATCAATAAGTTTGGGCAAGTTCTTTCCTTCAACACAAATATAGTCGCTTTTTTGCAAAAAGAAAGACGAAACCGCTCCGTTTCGTCTTTTCTATTCTTTTTTCGCAGGATAATTTATCGGTGCGAAGAATTCAGCGATTGTGATGTTATATAATTTACAGAGTTTCAGTATAGATTGTGTGTTTGGAATGGAGGTTCCTGATTCATACCGAGAAATATCTAAATGTGTAAACTCAATAACTTCTTCTTGAGAATACCCATGATCCGAACGTAATTGTTGCATACGTTCTATCAAGAGCCGTTGAAAAGTAGTATCTCTATATTTGGGAACCTTTGTTCGCATTTTTTGCAAAGGAAAGGTGATGTCTAAAATTTTATACACGTGATTTCACGTGTATTCGAAAAATTTGATTATATTTGCATACGTGGATTTCTAAATACAGAAATTATGCTACATTTGCGATTGAATAGTTCGGCGTAGCCGACGGACATAATCATAAAGGGTAAACAACTCTTTATACCTACTTGTAAACTTGGAGACCTCTTCGGAGGATGTTTAATCAGATGGTATAATGGTTGTCAGCTCCGGTTATGTCCTGTTTGTTATTTGCAAGCAGGGCTTGACTGGGGCGCAGGACAGCTTCCATCTGAAGGTAACTCCAAGACCGACAAGTAGGGGCTGACACCGCGCCCCCTTTTTATTTTCTGCGGGCGCATCATCCACTAACCCGAAACCGTCATGCGCCGCCATTTGCCGAATACATTACATCATACGGATTGCACCCGCCGAGCGACCGCCGGCAGGCGGAATCGGTATATCTTTGCAGCAGCGTTTGTTTTGAGCCCTAATACTATCGAAATTATAAATATGATACCGATTCGCTGATTTACCATCGGTTTTTCTGTCTGCTGGCAGAGAAAGATAGTTTTTTACGGGGCGGCCGCGCCCGTTGCACCCTGCCCTGGTTTCAACTATCGCACCACCGAACACATAAAAACATACCGAAAATCAGCCGACAAACCGTTCCGTGGCTGAATCCCGACTCGAATTAATAACACGGATGCGGCCGATATACGATTGAATTCTTCATGGAATCTGTGTGAAGTTGCGTCACTATCCATCGTATGTCTCTGCATCCGTTTTCATATCCGGAAATTGTCTCCGACAATAAGTCCGAACCGGCTCTACCCGTATTCGGACTAATGGAAGCGCGTATTTACAAGGGAGAATACACATCGGCTGAGATGATCGTCTTAAAATCTCTTGACATTCATTACAAGCCGATGGCTTCCATTCCTTTTCATTTATTGTAGATATAGCAGCATAATTATAACATTCACCAGATAATCTTTTAGCGGTGTCCGAAGCAAGAAATTTGCCCGCTGAATCTCCGAAGTAACCTGCCGGACGGTCAGGTTGAATTTTTCCGCAATTTGATGGTAAGTCATATCCTCCAGACGGCTTGCCAAAAATACATTACGGGTAAGAGACGGCATCTTGGCCAGTTCGCGCCGGTAAATCTCGATTATTTCGGATTGGAACAGTTTGCCGATCTGTTCTTCGTTGGATAATGTATTGATGCTCGATTCGATCCGCCATTGTTCCTTTTTATAAAGTTCGCTTTGGGCTTTGAGCATGGATTTGCGCTTGCGCAGGTGCGAAATACAGCGAGTCTTGACGTAATTGTAAATATAGCCTTTGATATTCACGTCGAAGTCAAGGTGATCCCGGTGTTCCCACAAATACATGAAGCCGTCGGTCGTAATATCCGTTGCCATCTCCATGTCATTTATATAGGAGTATGCGATTCGGATAAAACGCTCCTTGTCGTTGAACAGCTTGTCGAACTCTTCGGCTGTCAATATTTTCGTCGGCTTCCCCATCCCAATCTTTCGATACTGTTTCCAAAGATAGTAATTATTCCCGAAAATGCAATTCGAGGATTCATCCCCGGTTTGTCGTTTGGGATGTTTTGAAAGCGCCTTCCAAAAAAGGAATGAAACTATTTTTCAGGGAAAAATAAGGCTCCGGGAAGCGAAAGCAGATGGTCAAACCGCTTGTTGTCAGGATGTTGACTAATTAAATAATTTTACATTATTATTAAATATATTTATTTGTGAAAAAGGCTGTAAACTCGGTTCGCTCATGCGTTTAAAAAGAGAAAGCAATGAAGCCGGTATATAATTTAATTGCAAGATAATGGATCAAGAGGTAATATACAAAGCCCTGCGCGGCGAAGCGACCCCAGGTGAGCTGGAACAGGTAGCACGGTGGCATGCCGAAAATCCGGAGGAATTCCAGCGTTGTGCAGATGAGGTGCACATGCAGATCGACATGATGGAGCTGTACGGCGAAGAGATCCGGCCGGCAAGCTGGATCGTCGCGCACTGGAGGTCGCTAGTCCGTATTACCGTACAGGCCGCCGCCATGCTCGCCATCGGGCTGTTCGTCGGGGGATATATCAGTAAGGAGCGCACCTACGATATGCTTGCCGGGCAAATCAATACGTTGCAGGTTCCTTACGGCCAACGACTGAAGTTCACGCTCCCGGACGGTTCGAGCGTTCAGCTCAATTCCGGCGCGAGGATCGAATACCCTACCGTGTTCAAGAAAAATCTCCGCAAAGTGAAGCTTTCCGGCGAGGCGGTGTTCGATGTCGAACACGACGAGGATCGTCCGTTCGTCGTAGAAACTTTCGCATCCGATATTCGGGTGTTGGGTACGAAATTCAATGTAATCGCCGATGAAAGGCACCAACGCTTTTCGACCGCATTGCTCCGGGGGCGGGTGCAAATTACAAACCGGCTCGACCCTATGCAAAAAGACCTTATCCTGAAACCCAATGATATTGCCAATCTCTCGAACGGTCATCTTTTCATCGAACCGATAACCGATCCGGAAATACTGTGCTGGACCGAAGGCCTTATCAGCATTTCGGGCCTGCCTTTCGACGAACTGATGGAGAAGTTCGAGCGGGCGTTCGACGTGAAGATCGACATCACCCTTACGACTCTTCCGAACATCAAGAACGTCAGCGGTAAAATCCGTGTGAACGACGGCATCGACAAAGCCCTTCACATTTTGCAATATACCGCCGATTTCTCTTACAGGAAAGATTCGGATACGAACGTAGTGACGATATACTGACGTGAAAACCTGATTGTCTAACCTTAAAAACGAATATTGCCTATGAAAACGTAGTCAGCCACTTATGCTGCTCGTTCAACGAAAAAAGCCTGCGGAGGTAGAGATCCGCAGGCCGGATAATAGATTGAATCGAGCTTTCTGAGATACTAATTAACCTATTATCTAAACTTTGCAAAGATATGAATAAAACAGTATTCTTCAACAAGTTTCGAAGACTGTTTGGGTTCGTATTGACAATCTCTTTGCTGGGAAGCGTACTTACGGCGTCCGCACAGAATGCCCGGGTTTCCATAAAAATGGAAAACGCTCCCATTTCGCAAGTCATGAAAGAGATTGAAAATCAAACTCGTTACTTGTTTATCAACAAAGGCGTCGATACCAAAAACAAAGTCAGTATCAACGCTGTCCAAAAAACGATCCAGGATGTGTTGGCACAACTGTTCGCCGGCACGGAAATCGCTTACCGGATCGATGAATCCTACATTATCCTGACCAAAAAGAACGATGCGGGGAATCCGGTTTCCGTGACCGGAAAAATCAGGGATGCGAACGGCAATCCGATCGTTGGGGCCAGCGTCCTCATTCAAGGGACTACGGTTGGTGTCAGCTCCGACGCCGATGGTGCGTTTGCGCTTCAGGTACCCCCCCCCGCAGCGGACAGACAGCTGGAAATCAGTTTTATCGGTTATAATCCTGTGTCTTTCGTCGTGGGCAGCCGGACTTCTTTCGAAATCACGCTCGAAGAGGCTGCGTCCGAGATCGAGCAGGTCGTGGTCACTGCTCTTGGTATTAAGCGTTCGGAAAAGGCCGTAGCCTACAATGTTCAGCAGATCAAGGCCGAAGACATCACAACCGTCAAGGATGCCAACTTCATCAACTCGTTGACGGGTAAAGTGGCCGGTGTCACGATCAACGCCTCATCGTCAGGTGTCGGCGGTGCCTCGAAGGTCGTACTGCGCGGCAACAAGTCCATTTCGCAGTCTTCGAACGCCCTTTACGTTATCGACGGCATTCCGATGTACAACTTCGGTGGTGGTGGCGGTACGGAGTTCGATTCGCGCGGTGCTACGGAATCCATCGCAGACCTCAACCCCGAGGATATTGAGTCGATGTCGGTGCTGACGGGTGCTGCCGCGGCCGCGCTCTACGGTTCGGAAGCCGCGAACGGCGCTGTGATGATTACGACGAAAAAAGGCCAAGCCGGGACTCTGAAAGCTACGTTTTCGAGTAATATCGAATTTCTCGCACCTTTCATCCAGCCGGAATTTCAGAATCGCTACGGTACGGGTTTGAACGGCCAGCGCAGCGGCTCGAGCATTTACAGTTGGGGCGAGAAATTACGCCCTGAAGCCCGTTACGGTTATACTCCGGACGATTATTTCGAGACGGGACACGTTTATACGAATGCTGTTACGGTTTCTGGCGGTACGGACAAGAACCAGACCTATTTTTCGGCTGCTTCGGTCAATTCGGACGGCATTATCCCCAATAACGAATACGACCGTTACAACTTCACGTTCCGCAATACTTCGTACTTTCTGAAAGACCGGCTCAAGCTCGATGCGAGCGCCAGCTACATCTATCAGAAAGACCAGAACATGACCAATCAGGGAGTCTATTCGAACCCGCTGGTTCCGGCCTACCTGTTCCCGCGGGGTGAGAATTTCGACCTTTACCGTCGCTTCGAGCGTTACAACGAAGGGACGAAACTCATGGAGCAGTTCTGGAGTACGGACATGGAAGGCGGTGACTTGCGCATGCAGAATCCCTACTGGATCAACTACCGCAACCTGCGCAATACGGACAAGAAGCGTTATATGCTGTCGTTCTCGGCCAGCTACGACATTCTTCCGTGGCTTAATGTTGCCGGACGTGTCCGCATTGATAATTCGAATTCGCTCTACACGCAAAAACTCTATGCCTCGTCGAACACCACGATTACGGAAGGCGGCAAAAACGGCCACTATACCGAAGCCCGTGCTTACGACACGCAGACCTACGCCGATCTGATGGTAAACATTAACAAGACTTTCGGCGAGGATTGGTCTCTGAACGCGAATATCGGCGCCTCGATCAACAATATCAAGACCGATGAGTTGTCATACCGTGGGCCGATTCAGGAGAACGGACTTCCCAACATATTCAATGTTTTCGATCTGGATGACACGAAAAAACGTGCCGAAAAGGTCGGCTGGCACGACCAGACGCAGTCGATTTTCGCCTCGGTCGAAGTAGGTTGGAAACAGATGCTTTACCTCACGGTGACGGGGCGTAACGACTGGGCTTCGCAACTGGCCAATTCGCCCGAGTCGTCGTTCTTCTATCCGTCAGTAGGCCTGTCTTGGGTGCCTTCTTCGACATGGGATCTGGGCAAGACGTTCAGCTATCTGAAGATCCGCGGTTCGATCGCCTCGGTAGGTATGCCGTTCCCGCGTCACCTGACGGTTCCGACCTACGAATACGACGCTACGAACAAAGTGTGGAAGGACAAGACGCACTATCCGATCGGCGACCTGAAGCCGGAGCGTACCATTACCTATGAGGTCGGTCTGGATGCCCGTCTGTGGCAGCATATCAACCTTTCGGCTTCGTGGTATCAGGCCGACACGAAAAACCAGACCTTCGACCCGTCACTTCCGCCCTCGTCGTCCTATACGACCATCTACCTGCAAACCGGACACGTTCGCAATACAGGTGTCGAGCTGTCGCTCGGGTATGACAATCAGTGGCGGAATTTCCGCTGGACGACGAACTTCACCTACTCATGGAACAAGAACGAGATCATCGAACTGGCAGCCAATGCCGTGAACCCGGTTACGGGCGAAGCGTTGAATCTTACCAAGTTGGACATCAAGGGGCTGGGTAAGGCGAAGTACATCCTCAAGGAAGGCGGTACGCTGGGCGACCTTTACACGACGTCCAACCTTCGCTTCAACGACAACGGTTATGTCGAGGTGGACAAGAACGGCAACCTGCTGATGACCGACGAAGGCGAGGACATCTATCTCGGATCGGTTTTCCCTAACCACAACCTCGCATGGCGCAATGACTTCAGCTATAAGGGTATTAACCTCGGCGTGCTGTTTACGGCCCGTCTGGGCGGTGTCTGCTATTCGGCGACGCAGGCCAACCTCGACCTGTACGGCGTCTCGGAGGCTTCGGCCGCGGCGCGCGATGCGGGCGGTGTTTTGATCAACGGCCGTGAGATGGTCGATGCCCAGAAATGGTATCAGGCGATCGGCTCGCAGTCGGGTTTGCCGCAGTATTATCTCTATTCGGCGACGAATGTCCGCTTGCAGGAGTTGTCGCTGGGTTACACTTTCCCGCGCAAGTGGTTCCGCAATAAGCTGGGGCTTACCGTGTCGTTCGTAGGGCGCAATCTGTGGATGATTTACTGCAAAGCGCCGTTCGACCCCGAAGCCGTCGCTTCGACGGGGCTGAACTATCAGGGTATCGACTACTTCATGATGCCCTCGATGCGCAACCTCGGTTTCAATGTCAAATTCCAATTCTAAAGCGCAGCAACCATGAAAAAGATGAATAACAGATGGCAGTCGGTGCTGCTTTCACTGGCGCTGTTCGGATTGGCAGCCTGCACCGGCGATTTCGAAGACATCAACCGCAATCCCAATCAGGTTACGGACGACCAGATGGATGCCCTGAATTATAAGACCGGAACGAAGTTCAAAGCTCTTCAAAGTCTTGTGATTCCGGTGCAGGAGCATATGTACCAGTTCAACGAATCGCTTTCGGGCGGGCCGTTCGG
>ULSC01016298.1_pt1 | contig 12014 bp, 9 predicted proteins | sample 1955981 | NCBI WGS metagenome assembly ULSC01 (sample SAMEA4835698, study PRJEB28245) | human gut metagenome | biome: gut microbiome; material: fecal sample | place: Denmark | collected 2008
GGGAGCCAGCAGTTCGGGACGCAGGTCTCCGGGCCGGAGGGCGGAAAGGGTCATGTCGTCGGAAGTCACGGGGAAAAGCAAAGAGGCTGTAGGGGTTATTGGGCGGTACTGCGTTTTTCCGCATGGCGGAGCAATGCTTTCAAATCTCCCAGAAGGAACAGGGAACCTGCCGCCAGAGAGGGGAACGGGGAAGCCAGCGCCGCCTGCAGCCCGTCCGGAAGCGTGGAATGAATGAAAACGGGGCCGGTTTCCTGCCCGGCCAGCAGGGCAGCCATTTCTTGCGCCGGCATGATGCGGGGGGAAGTGCAGGGAACCAAGTGCCATTCTCCGGCAATTTCCCGCAAAACCGGAATCATTTCCCGGATATGCTTGTCTGCGGATGCGGCAAAAACCAGCGCCGCCTTCCGTCCCGGGAATTCCTCTTTCCACGTGGCCGCGAGCACGCGCGCCGCATGTTCGTTATGAGCGCCGTCCAGTACCAGAGGGGGCGTCTCAAGGCGTTCGAACCGTCCGGGCCACTGTACCCTGGCCAGGGCAGCGGCGGCTGCGGCAGGGGAGGGAAGGGCATGGAGCCGTCTCATGGTTTCCAGCGCCAGGGCTGCGTTTTCCCGCTGATGGGCTCCGGGCAGGCATGGGCGGGGCGTGTTCCGGTCCGCCCGGGCAATCGTGAGGGGAGAACGGCGGTTCCGCGCCGTCCGTTCCATGACGGCCATGACGTCCGGGTGCTGCACGGCGGTTACGGACGGTTTGCCGGGGGCGATGATGGCCGCTTTTTCCGCGGCGATTTCTTCCAGGGTATCTCCCAGATACTGCTGGTGGTCCAGACCGATGGGGGCCAGTACGGCAATGTCTTTGGGCACGGCGTTAGTGGCGTCCAGCCTTCCGCCTAGCCCTGTTTCCAGAATGATGAAGTTCACGTTGTTTTTACGGAAATGGCGCAGGGCGACGGCCAGAGCCAGCTCAAAAAAGGTGGGCGGCTGTTCCCAGCCTTCCGCCAGCTGTTTCAGGAAGGAAATTTCCTCCGCCAGGGCATCCGGAGTAATCATGTTCCCATTGACGCGGATGCGTTCGGAAAAATCTACCAGATGGGGGGAGGTGAACAGGCCCGTGACATAACCCTGTGCCCTGGCCAGGGCCTCAATCATGGCGCAGGTGGAGCCTTTGCCATTGGTGCCGGCCACATGGACCACGGTGGCGTTGATACGGTCCGCCCCGGCTGCCGCCAACAGTTTTTCTGTGTTGTCAAGCCCCAGCTTGATCCCGAAAAATTGGGTGGAAAAGAGCCAGTCAAGGGCGGCGGATACGTTCATGGGCGGTATTCTACCACGGGAAAACTCCCGTTCAACTCCGGTATGGCGGGGAGAGCCATAAAATACCGCCGGGAACAGACGCGGCAAACACGAACAAGCTACCGTTGCTACCTCTCGGTCCTGGCGGGGTTTGCCAGTCGTGCCTCCACGGGGTTCCCGGCGGCCCACCCAGTAAACTAGGTTTGCAGTGCAGTGTCAACCTTCAAAGACATCATCTCCTTCTGGCGAAAGAGAGCAGAATGGAGATCAGCAATATTACGCCGATGACGGTTGCCGCCGTGAAAAAAATCTCTTCTTCCTGTCTGAGCCGGCTGCGCTCTTCTTCGATTTTCGCGTCTCTGACGCGTTGCAGCCCGTGCAGGGCTTTGGCCTTTTCCTCTACATCCGCCTCCGTTCGCATGACAATCGTTTCCTCATGGCTGACGGCCTGGTCGTAAGGAGCAATCATTGTGCGGAATTCGGGGTCTTCCGAAAGTATTTCCGTCTCATCATAATCTTCCGCCAGAGGGGAATTCATGGAGTCCCGAAGGCTGGCGATCTGCCGGTCCACGTTGTTTTGGAACAGGCCCAGCTCCCTTTTGGCCTTTTCGTAAGCTTCCGTCTGGTCGCGCAGAGCGGCTTCCCCCTGGTCGGTAATGCGTTCCAGTTCCTGCGGAAGGCTGGCCTGAAGTTTGAGCAGATCCGCCCGGTTCTCCGTCACTTTAAAATCCCCGCTTTTCTTGTTGGATGCCTCCGCGCGCTGGATGCGGTTGATGTCCAGACGGGTCTCCACCTGGCGTATTTGTTCCTGAATCCGGTTTCGGGCGCTGTCCAATTGTTGTCTGGTGGCGTTCCGCCTGCTTTTGAGTTTTTCCACTTCTGCAACGCGGCGGTCATATTGTTCCAGCAGATAGGCTATTCGGGCTTCCGCGCTTCGGGCATTGGGCCTTCCGTTCACGGGGGAGGGCGTCTTTTTCCCGTCTTTTTCCTGGTCGGCTTGTTTGATTCGGGAATCCCAGTATTTGCGGACGGCTTCTTCCTTCCGTTGAACAGCTTTCTGGAGACGCACCGCCTGCTGTTCGTGAAGTTCCGCGGCTTCATCAAAACGGGCTTGGGCCGCATCCAGCTCCGGGCAGGGTTCCTGCTCCATGGCTTTGAGGGCTTCATGCCTGGGTGCGAGGCCGTTTTGATAATAATCCCAGCCGTAGTATCCCCCGGCGAGCAACAGGATGAGAAGTAGGTAACGCATCAATGAAAAAAAGGGTAGAGGCAGAAGCAAATCTCATAGTGGGAGTTCCGCCGGATTTTGCAAACTCTAAAATCAGCCATCCGGAGCTTTTCCCCTCAATAGGGAGAATGATGATAAATTCACTCCGGAGGGGGCGTAGTTTTCCTTGAAGCCATACTTTCAAGCCATGTCTATTTTCTCATCACGCAGACAATTTCTCAAATCTTTGGGGCTTGCGGCCGGAGCGGCTGCCGCCGGAAATGCCCTCCCTGGGAAGGCTGTGGAAATCCCTGCCGGAGACCATCTCTGGAAATCCGCCTCTCCGGCGGCTCCGAGGCCTTCCGGTTCCACATACATGGGAGGGTTCAAGGCTCCCCGGCTGGGTCGCATCAGGCTGGCCTTCATCGGCGTGGGAGGGCGCGGGTTCTCCCACCTGGCGCAAATGTGCGTGATGGATGGAGTGGAAATCGTGGGCATATGTGATTTGAAGGAAGAGTTGACGAAACGCGGCGTGGATCGCGTGCTCTCCAGAATGGGGAAAAGCCCTTTGGGCTATTCCGGCGGCGATATGGAATACCTGACCATGCTGAAGGAGCTGAAGCCGGATGCCGTCATCATCAGTACGGATTGGAGTTCGCATGCCAGAATCGCCTGCGACAGCATGAAGCACGGCGCTCACGCCTTTGTGGAAGTTCCTCTGGCCGTCTCTCTGGAGGAGCTCTGGAGCCTGGTGGATACCAGCGAGGCCACCAGGAAACATTGCATGATGATGGAAAACGTCAACTATGGGCGGGATGAACTCATGTTCCTGAACATGGTCCGGCAGGGCGTCATCGGCGATTTGCTTCACGGGGAGGCCGCGTATATCCATTGCCTGGTGACGCAGCTGGGGGACACGCGCGGGGAAGGGGCCTGGCGGCCGGAATATCATACCAGAATCAATGGCAACCTGTACCCCACCCACGGGTTGGGGCCGGTGGCTCAATATATGAATTTGGAGCGTGGAGAGGACCGTTTCTGCCGTGTGGCGGCGTTCGCTTCTCCTGCTCTCGGGCGCAATGCCTACGCTAAAAAGCATCTTCCCGCCGATCACCGCTGGAACAATACTCCATTCATCTGCGGTGACATGAATACGGCTGTTGTCAAGACGCAGCTGGGGCGGACCATTCTTGTCCAGCTGGATGAGACGTCCCCCCGGCCTTACTCCCGCGCCAACCTGATCCAGGGAACGGAGGGCACGCTGGCTGGTTTCCCAACCCGCGTGGCGGGTGAAAAGCTGGGCAACGGCAATTATCATGAATGGATTGAAGGCAGGGAAAAACTGGCCGCTATTTATGAAAAATACGATCATCCCCTCTGGAAACGCATCGGGGAGCTGGCCACGAAAATGGGCGGTCACGGCGGTATGGACTTTGTGATGCTTTCCCGCATCGTGGAATGCCTCCGGAACGGAGAGCCAATGGATCAGAACGTTTACGAAGGAGCTTCCTGGTCTTCCCTGCTGCCTTTGACAGCCCGTTCCATCGCCCAGGGCGGGTTGCCCGTGGAATTTCCGGATTTTACCCGCGGAGACTGGAAAACCACCATGCCGCTGGCCGTGGTTTCATGAATAACGCCGGGGATGAAGGGGCGCTGTTCTCTTCCGGGGAGTTCAGGAAGGAATCCGTTCTTACGCAGGGTGTTCAGCAAGGACTGCCGGAAAACAAATTGTTTAATTCTTCCGCGCTCATGTTCATGAGCCATTGTTCGGGGCCTCCGGAGAACAGGTCGTCCGCCATGCGGCGCTTGTCCTTGAGCATGGCGTCAATGCGGTCCTCAATGGTGCCCCGGCAGATCAGGCGGTGCACGAGTACGTTCCGGTGCTGCCCGATGCGGTAGGCCCGGTCCGTGGCCTGGTTTTCTACAGCGGGGTTCCACCAGCGGTCCACATGGATGACGTGGGATGCCTGGGTCAGCGTCAGGCCGGTGCCGGCGGCTTTCAGGGACAGGATGCAGAAGGGAGGGCCGGATTCCTTCTGGAAGGCGGTGACGATGTTCTGGCGTTCCGGAATAGGCGTTCCCCCGTGCAGGGTAAGCCCGGAACGGCCGAAGACTCCGGACAGGAGATCGTGCAGATGGGGAATGATGGAGCGGAACTGGGTAAAGAGAATGGTTTTTTCCTGCCTGGCGGCAATGGAGGCGCACAGTTCCTGAAGCCGCCGGAATTTTCCGGAGCGTTCCGGCGCATAATCGTCCGTGCCCTGGAACTGGGCGGGGTGGTTGCAGATCTGCTTGAGGCGTGCCAGAATGGGTAAAATCAGCATCAGGCGGGCAGCCGGGTCCGGTTCGTCCAATACGGCATGCAGCATGTCTATCTGTGTCTGGTACAGGGCGGCCTGTTCCGGCGTGAGGGAGCAATAGGCCGGTATTTCCGTTTTGTCCGGCAGGTCGGGAACCAGCGCCGGATCTGTCTTCATTCTGCGCAGGATGAAGGGGCGCACCAGGCGTCGCAGCGGGGCATAGCCGCGTTCCAGGGAACGGGTGAAGGATTCGAAGCTTTTTCTGCTGCCCAGCAGCCCCGGATTCAGAAATTCCATCAGGCTCCAGAGTTCATTCAGGTTATTTTCCACCGGCGTGCCGGACAGGGCTATGCGTCGTTCTCCATGCAGGGAACGAATGGCGCGGGAACGGGCGGAGCCTGCGTTTTTAATAGCCTGGGCTTCATCCAGAATAATGGCCGGGAAATGCAGGTCGGCCAGGGCGGACGTGCGTGCAGCCATGCCATACGTAGTGATGACGGCGTGGCAGTCTTTCCGGCGCAGGGTTTTTTCCGGCTGCCACGGGTTCGGGGAGGAAGGGTGCATGATGCGCAGGATAAGCTCCGGGGCGAAGCGTTGCGCTTCTTCTTTCCAGTTGGACAGGAGGGAGGCCGGAGCCACAATCAGAGCCGGCAGGCCCTCCAGCCGGCCTTTTCTCCGCAATGTGTCCAGCCACGCAATAGCCTGAAGGGTTTTTCCCAGCCCCATATCATCCGCCAGGCAGGCGCCAAAACCCTGTTCCGTAATCCGGTAAAGGAAAGAGAACCCTTCTTTCTGGTAAGGGCGCATCAGGGCGTCCAGCCGGGAAGGAAGCTCCGGTATGGAGACTGGGACTTTCCCCGCCAGGATGTCCAGGGTCTGCCGGAGGTTTTGTCCCGGTTCCATGACACAGTCTTCGTCCGGTTCCGGAATCTGTACAAGCTGGCCGGAAGGGCCGTTAACCAGCATTCTCAGACCCTGGACCAGAGGAATGCCGAGGGAGCTCATCATACGTGCCGCTTGAGTCCACCGGTCCATTAAGTCCCGGACCTTCCGGGCGTCCACGCGCACCCATTCCCCCTTGAAGCGGATCAGGCCGTCTCCGTTGCTGAGCAGTTCCCCCAGCTCCTCCGGGGTCAGGTCTTTGCCTCCCAGAGTGGCGGATACGGAAAATTTCAGCAGACTGCGGACGGAAAGCCCGGAAGAATGGACCGTTTTTTCACTTCCGGATGCGTCTGCCGTAACTTTTACCTGTAGTTTGGGAGGGGTTTTTTTCCATAGATTCACCATGCGCACAATGATGCCTGCGCGTTCGTAGAGCGGCGTGTCCTGCAGAAAATCCCGGGCCTCCGGAGCGCTCCAGGCCATCGGCGTATAAATTTTTCCGTTATCCAGCAGGCGCTTCAGCAGGGGGCTTTCCCGTGCCGCTTCTTTCAAGGGCTGGAGTACGGCCAGCAAGGCGGTGTAATTACCTTCATGAAGTTTCAGGGCGGTGGCAAGGGGGAGGTGGCGCACCTGGTTGTCCGCAGCGCTTTGATGCGCAAAGGTAGCCATGAAAGCAAAGGGGCGGGAGCCTGTGGCGTCATCCCGGTTTTCCGCAAGGTGGAAAAATACCTTGCCTATCTGGTTCCAGGGCGCGCCCAGGCTGTTCAACCATTCGGCGGGGGTAATGCCTCGGGCGCGGATTTCCTTTGCTATTGCCTTCCGCAAATCTTCAAACCATCCGGCAATGATGTCCGGAGTGGCATATTCCGCGCCCGGCACGGGGGGGAATTGCTCCGCCAGAAAGGCTTTTTCCGTAGCGGAGGCCAGCAGGTGGTCCAGAACGGCATCCACCTCGTCCGGCCTTTCTGCGGCAGCGTGCGCCATGCGGGTAAGCGCCTGGCGCGCCATGTTCTTGATAAAGAAGGCGCCCGGATCCGGAACGGTTTCCCAGTTGGATACCGCCAGGGCATACAGCCCGTTTCCGGTTCCTTCTTCAAACAGACGGTCGAAAGGCGGCGTGTTCGTCACCAAAGCACCGGAGGGGAGGATGCGGAAACCATTGATATTCCGTTTCTCTTCCGGTACTGCATGATAGGGGGCCGGCTGCATGGCGGGCAGGAATGTAGCGTGTGCTTGCGGCCGTAGTTCACAGGGCGAACGTCGTATCTCTGATGATGGGCAGCTTGGACGACGGAGGATTGAGCAGCTTCTTGATTTGTTTCAGGTAATCAATCAGGGCTTTGCGGACATCTATTCCCGTCGGTTTGCCGTTTCCCCGTTGGGGAAATATGAAATTGCTGCACAGGTAGTCTCCCATCGCGACAGTATAAATGACCCCGTTTTTCAAAGTGCTGGTAATGCTGGGCGTAACACCGTCCATGATCTGGTAGGAGAATCCGGAGCAGTACACTTCCAGAATACCTCCTTCGTCATCGGTCGGAGACATGAATTTGGACAGGATCAGTTGCTCAATGTCCGCTTTACTCATGGAGCAGGTGACGATCTTTTCCCGGAAGGGTTCCAGCTCGTAAATGTCCCTGATGGTAACGGGTCCTTTGTTAAGATGGTTTTTGGACCGTACTCCGCCGCGGTTGTAAATGGCAATGTCCGAATGGGAGGCCTGCTGAATGACCTTGCAGAAAAGGGTGCCTATGGTGACGTGCGTGATTTCTTCTCCGGCGACGCCCACCTGCTGGTTGAAAAGCGGATTTCCGGAAAACCGGCGGACAATTTCCTTTACTTCCGGGTCATTGGGAATTTCCTCATTCAAAGAAACGGCCCTGGTGGATTTGGAAAGGATGGAGACGGGATGTTCCGTGGAGAAAATGATTTCCGTAACTCCTACGTGGCTCAAACTATGTCCCGTGTGGCTGAGCAGCGTGCCTGTTCTGAGATGACCGCTGGGAAGCATGACATGGGTATGGCCTCCGAGAATGACGTCGATATTCGGCGAATACTTCATCATTTTCAGATCATTGCCGTATCCCAGATGGCTGAGGATGACGTTAATGGTGTTGTGGTGAAGCCGGAACCTGTCCGTGATGCCCTTGTAATCTTCTTCATCCGGCAGCGTCCATGAGATGCCGGCCATCTTCCTCACATCCGTGGTTTGAAGGTCCGCCAGACCTATGAACCCTACGGAAACGGACGTGCCTTCAATCGGGATGCTGACATACGGAGAGAAACAGTTTTCCAGAGTAGGGGAAAGATTGGCGTTGGTAATGACAAACTTGGTGGAAGGCATTCCCTTGATATGGTCGCGCAGGGCCTCCTGCCCGTAGTCCAGGTCATGGTTTCCGATGGTCACTACGTCATACCCCAGTTTATTCATCAGGATGGTAAGGGGTTCGCCCCGTTTTTCACAGTCGTCCACATAGGGATTACCTATGAAATAATCGCCTGAATCCACCAGCAGCACGTGCGGATATTTAGCGCGGTATTGTTTTACCAGTGTGGCCAGTCTTGGGAAATTGTCCAGATTGCCGTGGATATCGCTGGTAGAAATGATAATCAGCGTTTTATCGGGATCCGATTTAGGCTCCTGAGCCAGAGAGAACGGGCACAGGCATGCCAGGGAGGCAAGAACAATGCGTAGCGGAATCATGCAGGGTAAAATGATAAATATACGGAAAAGGATGAAATGGGATTAACGGGCGGAAACCTCATGCGGGCCGTCACCCACGGAGATGACTTCCAGACGGACCCTGGATACGCCGCGTCTATGCAGGCCGATGCGGCTTGCGGCGGCGGTGGTGAGGTCTATCAGGCGGTTGCTGTGAAAAGGCCCGCGGTTGTTGATTCTGACGACGGTTGATTTGCCGGTTTCCAGGCAGGTGACTTTCACCTTGCACGGCATCGGCAGGGTTTTGTGGGCCGCCGTCATGGAACGCTGGGGATTGATGTACTCTCCGGAAGATGTCTTCAGGCGGCGCGCTTTGCCGCCATACCAGGAGGCATAGCCGGTCTCCTGGTATTGCAGGGCATCCGCCACGCTCATGGGAGTATACCTTTTTCCACGCACCCGGTAGGGCGCATTTTTGACATGCGCCTCTGCCTCCTGAACGGACGGCTCCGTTTTCTGAGCGCACTTCTCCGTAGTGGAGCAGCCCGGCATCAGAAAAAACAGCAGGACGGGGAAGAACCATTTCACGCTTTTTACGTTTAACACATATTGATGATTTTGTATAACAAAAAAGGAACAAGAGTTGAAATTTAAGGAATAGAGCAGGGCGGAACAATCTTTTCCCGGTTGCGGTTTACCAGTTGAGCGGCTCGGAAAAATGCAGTATGATCTCCCGCATGAATTCTTCCAAGGTAATCGGCCTGGTCGCGCTGGCGGAAAAACCGGGACTGGGGGAAGCGTTGCGCATCATGCGCCGGGAACTTTCCCGCCACGGGCTGGGCTCCTGCGTCATTGAAACGCCGGATGCCCTGGAACGGGCTATCGGGCGGTGCGGCATGCTGGTGACCTTCGGAGGGGACGGCACCATGCTGACCGTCTCTTCCCTGGCGGCCATGCACCGCGTTCCCCTGGCGGGAGTGAACCTGGGCCGGCTGGGATTCATGACCACCTGTTCCGTGCAGGAACTGCCGCTTCTGGCGTATGCCCTTCAGGAAGGTTCCTACCTGACGGATGAACGTTCCATGCTTGAAGTAGTACGGGCAGGGGAAGACGGCGTTGCGGCTCCTCCCCGCAAGCTGGCCTTGAATGAAGTTTCCCTGATCCGCGCCCAGTCCGGCAAGATGGTGGACCTGGATGCGGAGATAGACGGGGAATTGCTGAACCGCTACCATGCGGACGGCGTTCTGGTTTCCACTCCCACCGGCTCCACGGCATACTCCCTTTCCGCCGGGGGGCCTTTGGTCTGGCCCATGTCCCGTGTCGTATGCGTCACCCCCATTTGCCCGCACAGCCTGACCAATCGTTCCGTGGTGCTTCCTGACACCATGACCATACGCCTGCGGCCCCGCGAGCGCCGCGGCCGCTTTGACTCCATGGTTTATTCCCTGGACGGCCGTTCCGCCTATCCCATTGAAGTGGGAGAAAGCCTGGTAATCCGGAAGGCCCCGGAAACGCTTTCCCTGGTTCATCTCCGGAAGCAGAATTTCGGCGCCCTGCTGAGGGCCAAGCTGCGCTGGCAGGGGGCGGAGATCCCTTCCGATGATGAATAGACCGTCGCGGAAGCCCGGCTCCTGGCGGGCTGTTCCCTCCCTGCGGAATTCCCGCATCCGGGAACAGTCCTTCGTTCATCGTTCCGCATTGGCGCAGGGGCGGTAAAACGATTTTTTTAGGATGCGGGCTTGACGAAAAGGCCTATCCTATCATACTCTTCCTGCCCTGCCACCAAGGGGGTGGCAGATCTTAATCGCATAAACGCGTAAGAAATAGTCATATATGAAGACCCACGTGAAAAAAGGTGATGAAGTGGAAATCATCGCCGGACGTAACCACAAGGGCAAGCGCGGCACCGTTCTCGCCGTGAATGCTTCCAAAGGTACTGTCATCGTAGAAGGCGCCCGCACCCTGAAAAAGGCTGTGCGCCCGACCGAACAGAACCCGGAAGGCGGCATTCAGGAAATCAACGGCCCGATTCACATCTCCAACGTGAAAAAAGTAGGCTAGGCCATCCGGTCTGACCCTGCGCTTAAGCCATATCGATCATTAATAAAGAGCTGACCCGCTAAAACAATGAGTACACCAACACTGCAAACATACTACCGTGAAAAGGTCGTTCCCGGCCTTCAAGCGAAGCATGCATACAAGAACGTGCATCAGATTCCCCGCCTGGAGAAGATTGTTGTCACCTCCTGCATGGGCAAGCACCCGGACCGCAAGCAGGCCGTGGAAGATGCCGTTAATGAAATCGCCAAAATCACCGGACAAAAACCCTCCGTCACCTATGCCCGCAAGAGCGTGGCCAACTTCAAGGTGCGTGAAGGCGAACCTCTGGGAGCCCGCGTAACGCTGCGCGGCGCCCGCATGTGGGAATTCCTGGACCGCTTCATCAATATTACGGCTCCGAACATTCGCGACTTCCGCGGTCTTCCCTACAAGTCCTTTGACGGGAACGGGAACTATGCCGTCGGCATCTCCGACCAGTCCATCTTCCCCGAAATCGAACTTGACCAGATCAAGCGTCAGATCGGCTTCGATATCATTTTCGTGACTTCCGCTCCTACGGACGATGAAGGCCGCGACCTGCTTCGCGCCCTGGGCGTCCCCATGCGCGAACCGAAGAAGGCCGAAGAAACCCAAACTGCCAACGCCTAACTATTTCTTACCATGGCCGTATTAAGTGATCCCATTTCCGACTTCCTCACCCGCCTGAAAAACGCCAGCCTGGCCGGCAACGAGGAATTTACCGCTCCCTGCTCCAACATCAAGGTGGAAATCGCCCGGATTCTGCAGGAAGAAGGCTACATCTGGAACTATGAAGTGACCGGAGAAGGCTCCAAGAAGCAAATCAAGGTGAAGATCAAGTTTACCCCGCAGGGCAAGCCGGTCGTTACCGATGTGAAGCGCAGCTCCAAGCCGGGCCGCCGCCAGTACGTTTCTTCCGAGGACATTCCCCGCGTTCTCAGCGGGCTTGGCATTGCCATCGTCTCCACCTCCCGCGGTGTGATGACCGGTGCGCAGGCGCGCAAGCAGAGCATTGGCGGCGAACTTCTCGCCCTTGTATGGTAACCATTAACATTTCCTAAACATATGTCCCGAGTTGGTAAAAAATCCATCACATTGCCGGACAAGGTAACGGTAAAGGTTAACGGCTCTTCCGTTCAGGTGGAAGGCCCCAAAGGAAAGCTTTCCTGGACGCTTCCGGAAGGCATCACCGCTACCGTTGAAGGCAATCAGCTCTCCGTTGACCGCGTCGGCGAAAGCCGTCAGCTTCGCGCCCTGCACGGTACGAACCGTTCCCTGTTGAACAACATGGTCATCGGCGTGTCCGAAGGCTTCGTCAAGAACCTTGAAATCGTCGGCGTCGGTTTCCGCGCCGCCGTCAAGGGCAACATCCTGGATCTGAACCTGGGCAAATCCCATCCGATCAACCAGGTAATCCCGGAAGGCCTCAAGGTAACCGTGACTGAAAACACGAAAGTGACGGTCGAAGGCATCGACAAGCAGGTCGTGGGCCAGTTTGCCGCTGAAGTCCGTGCGTACTATCCCCCGGAACCCTACAAGGGCAAGGGTGTGCGTTTCGTCGGTGAAGTTATCCGCCGCAAGGAAGGCAAGAGCGT
>ULSC01037572.1_pt1 | contig 11710 bp, 9 predicted proteins | sample 1955981 | NCBI WGS metagenome assembly ULSC01 (sample SAMEA4835698, study PRJEB28245) | human gut metagenome | biome: gut microbiome; material: fecal sample | place: Denmark | collected 2008
GAAGCATACGGCCAGCCAAATCCAGACGCGATCTTTGAACTGGAGATCGAGCAGCTTCCAGGTTCTGAGGATCTGACTGTAGGCCAGCAGGTATATCTGACCAATCAGATGGGCCAGCCATTCCCTGTAAAAGTTACTGCAAAGACAGAGAAGACCATTACTTTTGATGCAAATCATGAAATGGCAGGAAAAGAGCTGAACTTTAAGATCGAGCTGGTAGAAGTGAAATAATAAAAATTTAATTTCTGGACGGAAGTAAATATAGAAAGCAGCAGTGTATATTTTACCCGCATTTCCACATACTACCCATAAGACACACAATATGGAAACAGAGATGTTTTGTGGTATGCAGGAGGAATAAACGTTATGAAAGCTACAGGAATCGTAAGAAGGATCGATGACCTTGGACGTGTGGTGATCCCAAAAGAGATACGAAGGACCTTGCGTTTGCGGGAAGGAACACCTTTAGAGATATTTACAGACCGTGAGGGGGAGATCATTTTAAAGAAATATTCCCCTATGGTGGAACTGGCTGCTTTTGCCGGACAGTATGCAGAGGCCATGTCCCAGGCAACGGGCCTGATCGTGTGCATCACGGACCGGGATCAGGTGATCGCAGTATCCGGCGGTGCCAGAAAAGAACTGCTGCAAAAAGCCATCAGCCCTTCCCTGGAGCAGGTGATCGGTGAACGCCAGGTCGTGCAATCCGGAAAAGATGAAAAAAGCTTTGTCCAGCTGGTAGATGAAGAATTAGAAGGTATTACCGCCCAGGTGGTAGCCCCCATTATCTGCGAAGGCGATGCTATCGGCGCCGTAGCCATTATGAGCCGGGAGCCAAGAGCGCGGTTTGGAGAAATGGAAATGAAGCTGGCTGCCACTGCCTGCGGATTTTTAGGACGGCAGATGGAAAGCTGAAACAAAGAAATATGGATCAGTAATAGGAATAATAGGAACAGCAATGCAAAAGCCCCCAGGCAAAACCTGGGGGCTTTTGGCAAGAGAAAAAAGTTAAGTACCTAATATGAGAAAGGGCAGTCAGTCCCTTTTCATCAGATTAAAAATGTACAGAAGGTTTCAGAGAATACGCAGCAGAAGAAGACTGCCACATATCCAATGAGGAATGGGATCTCTGCTTTTGCAATATCGCCCATTTTCAGACCGGATACGGTAGAAGCGGAGAAGATGTTTACTGCAACCGGAGGTGTCATGGTACCAACTACGTTGGAGATGCACACAATCATGCCGAAGTGGATCACGTCAATGCCCATACTCTGGGCAATAGGCCAGAGGACCGGTACTAAAAGAACGGCAATCGCGGTTCCTTCCATGAATGTACCGAAGATCAGCAGGATAATGGCAACTACGAAGCAGAACAGCGCGGAATTTAAATGCATGCTGATAACTGCGTTTACCAGTGCCTGGGAAGCGCCTGAGAAGGTAAATACCCAGGAGAAAGCGGTAGAAGCTGCGATGATGAATAAGATCATGGCAGAGCTTTTCGCGGAATCTTTTAAAATGGGGACCAGTTCTTTTACAGTCAGTTCTTTGTAGATGAACAGTCCGGCAATGGCAGCCCATACAACTGCGATGGCAGCACTTTCTGTTGCTGTCAGCATACCGGAGTAGATGCCGCCAAGGATGATGATGGGGGTCATCAGCGCCGGGATGGCATCTAAGAAGATCTTAAAGATCTCAGAAGGGCTGCGCTTTACAGCCTGTTTTGGCCAGTTTTCCTTTTTTGCGTAAAAGAGAACTTCTGTCATTAATACAAGCATGATCACAATACCGATGAGCATGCCCTGTTTAAACATGTTTCCAACAGAAGCGCCTGTTAAAGTACAGTAGATGACCATGATGATAGATGGGGGGATGATCGGTCCAAGACCACCGGATACAACTAACAGTCCGGCTGTACGGTCACCTGGGTAGCCAAGCTTTACCATATCATTGTAGAGCATGGTACCGATAGCAATAACAGTTGCAGGAGCGGAACCGGATAAGGCTGCGAAGAATGCGCAGGCTAAAACCAGTGCCAGGCTCATTCCGCCGCGCACATTGCCTACCAGGCAGTTGGCGAAATTTACGATACGGTGGGAGATGCCACCTTTGGTCATCAGATTTCCGGCGAGTACGAAGAAAGCGATGGCCATAATGGAAGTAGACTGCAGTCCGCCGAAGATACGCTGTGCGATAACGGTGGAGGAAGCGGACAGACCGCCGAATACTACGGAGCAAAGGGAAGCCACTCCCAGGGAGATGGAAACCGGAACTCCTACAATAAGACATACAGCAAACGCTGCGAAAAGGATGATACCTGCACTCATGCTTCTGCCTCCTTATTCTTTAAATCCATGATCTTTTCTACGAGGATCACAGTCTGGATCAGTAAGATCAGTCCAAAGGTAAGTACCAGTGAGAAATACATGGCAGACATAGGGATCTTTAATACTGGAGTTGTCTGGCCAGTCTGGATCTGTTTTAAAAATAAGGCGGTGCCAGCCTTTAACATAACAGCGGTAAAAATCTCTAATACGATCTGTTCAACAATGGAGACCACTTTTTTTGTGATTCCGTGAAGCTTTTCAATAATAGCGGTAACAGCAACCTGTGTGCCGTCACGAAGACCTACTTCTGTTCCTAACAGTGCCATATAGATCATGCTGTACATGGCTACCTCTTCAGTCCATGGCATGGAAGCCTTGATAAAGTTGCGGTTGACGACTGCTACAAAGTAGGCAGTTACCATGGCGACAAACGCAACGATCATAATGGCATATTCTACTTTTGTGACATAGGACAGCAGCTTTTTAATACCTTTCATAGTTCCCTCTCCAATCTCATTTTCCGACCTCTTTCAGAGCATGTTTTCAGTTGTCTGCCAGCAGATGATTTTGATGCAAACATTTTGTTGCAGTTCAGTCATGACATCTTCTTGTTTCCATGTTCATGAAAACAAGAAGCATGGTGGTTCACCATATGCTGATTTGTATGAGAAAGCGCTTATGCAAGCAGGCTTGCAACACACTTTTTCATACAAACCAGCGCATGACTGAACTGTAACAAAATAATAAGATGTCTGATGTAATTAAAATACCACATCAGACATCTTACGCCAATGTATTATCAGAAAATTAACATGATTTTAATATCAAAAAGATGATATTATATTTATTAACGACATTTTAACAACAATTAATATTGTTTTCAAACAAATCTAATTGCTGCTGCCATTTTGTATCAGCCACTGTGTAAAATAATTTCGGATCACACTGAAAGGTGCCGGACCTATATCCAGGAGAAAGCGGTTAAATTCTAACAGGGAGAAGTTGGCTCCCAGTCTTTGCTGTGCTTCTTCTCTCATATTTAAAAATTCCAGGTAACCAGTGTAATAGGAGAGGTAGTTGGAAGGATTTTCCACTACTTCATAGTAAATGGAAGAGATGACAGAAGGATCATCGATCTGGAAGTACATAGTCAGATAATCATTTACCTGGTCCATATCCCAGCCCTCGTAGTGGATGTTAATGTCCAACAGGGCATAAAGGGCAAGTGTAAAGGCGGCATTGTGCTGCAAAAGTTCACCTACCTGCTCCTCCATGCCATGATCCAGTGTGTAGGCGTAGTATTCCGCATAAGTTCCCCAGCCTTCTACATATCCCTGAAAATCAAGGACATTCCGCAGGTTACAGGTGTTATGCTGGTTAAAGTAATTGGTCTGGTACATATGTCCCGGATAACCTTCATGGGCCATGGTGGTGTAGAGGGAGCCGGCATCTGTACTCTGGTTATTAATGTAAATGGAATTGTCTTCCGGCCGGTCAATAGGTACTGTAAGATAGAAAGCAGGGCTTAAAAAGCCTTCTAATGTTTTCGGCACATTTTTAATGGTATAGTTACAGTCATTTACAGGCGGGAAATCTGCCTGGGACTGGGCTTTCAGATCCTCTAAAATGTCCTTAGGTTCCGTCAGGGTAAAGGTGGAAGAGTCCAGTTTATCGCCTAAAGACGGATCATCGCTTAACAGCTGGTTCACGGCTGCCAGTTCCTTTGACATCTGCTTGTTAATGGCCTGTTTTAAGGCAGAAACATCACTGTAGGAGGTTCCGGTGCTGGCATTTACCAGATATTCATAATATTTCCGGCCTTCCGGGTAGTAGTAAAGACCCTTGTCATTGGAACCTGTTCCTTTTAAACTCTCCAGACCGCTGATCAGCCGTTCATAGGCAGGTACGAAATGTTCGTCGATGGCTTTTTTATTTTTTGCCTTATAATCGGCTTTTTCCTGGTCTGAAAGACCGCCCATTTCATCTAAACGGGAAGAAAAAGTCTCTGCCATAAAGCTGTGGTCTGCGTCAATAAGATAAGCATTGCAGGAGCGGATGATATTGTCGATAACTGTATCACACATGCCAAGATCCGCCTGGGCCCGCTCTGTCTCAAAGGCAATGAGAGAGTCATAATAGGTGTCAATGGATGACAGAAGAGACAGGTAATCATCTACATCCTGTTTCCTGTAAAAAGTATATTCAGATAAAAGGATAGGGAGTTGGGACTGGATGCCAAGGGTGGTGGATAAAGGCTGGTCATACAGCTCTAATCCATCAGAGGACAGAAGAGTATTAATGTAGGAAGAAAGAATGGTATAGGTAAGCAGCTGGTCTTTGGATAAAAGACGGGTATCCATAGCTTCAAGGTCTGCTTTGATCTGTTTTGCCTCTTCAAGGTCCTTTCGTGTATCTTCAGCGGAAGCAGTTCCAAGGGTTCGGTCATAATCGGTAATGCCGTAACTTTCCGGGTCTGCAAGTGTATAGTGAAGGGTAAGAAGGGACTGGGAGGCTTCCTGTTTAAACAGGTTTTCCGTGTACTGGTCAAAGGCTTCCCGGGCTGCAGCCAGGGCTGCTTCGTCTGGCTGGCTGGCGGAGTCGTCAGAAGAGTTTTCAGTTGCTTCTTCTGCAATGGTTTCCTGAGAGGTATTTTTGTCTGCTTTCGGTGCAGAATTTGGAAAAAGTGAGCAGCCGGTAATAAGGCACAGGGATAACACCAGTGCAAGAATGGCATGCAGATATTTTTGTGTTCTCTGTTTCATAAAAATCTCCTTTTTGGGATACAATGATCGTCCATGATACCGGATTGCTACGTGCTTTGCACTCTAGCATCGGATTTTAGACCTTTTGACACTGGTGTCATTATATATTATATGTAGGAAAATTACAACGTATGTGGCATAGGGCGTCTTGACGAAAGCCCTGTAAACGCTTATACTTACATCATTAGAATGCCCCAAAAGGGGGCTGGAAAGAGGGATTTAAAATATGTGTCAGGATTGTAAGAAAAAACCGTATTATATTACAACTGCCATCGCATATGCTTCCGGTAAGCCGCATATCGGCAACACCTATGAGATCGTGCTGGCAGACAGTATTGCAAGATATAAGAGAGCTCAGGGATACGATGTGTTCTTCCAGACCGGTACCGATGAGCACGGACAGAAGATCGAGGAGAAGGCAGAGGCTGCAGGCATCACTCCAAAGGAGTTTGTAGATAAGGCTGCAGGCGAGATCAAGCGTATCTGGGATCTGATGAATACTTCTTATGATAAATTTATCCGTACCACAGATGCTGACCACGAAGCACAGGTACAGAAGATCTTTAAAAAACTCTATGACCAGGGAGATATCTACAAAGGTGCTTATGAGGGACTTTACTGTACTCCATGTGAGTCTTTCTGGACTCCATCCCAGTTAGTAGACGGCAAGTGCCCTGACTGCGGCAGAGAGGTTAAGCCGGCAAAGGAAGAGGCATATTTCTTCCGTATGAGCAAATATGCACCGCAGCTGATCGAGTACATTAATTCTCATCCAGAGTTTATCCAGCCTGTTTCCAGAAAGAATGAGATGATGAACAACTTCCTTCTTCCAGGACTTCAGGATCTGTGTGTATCCAGAACTACCTTTGACTGGGGTATTCCGGTAACCTTTGATCCAAAGCATGTTACCTATGTATGGCTGGATGCGCTGACCAACTATATTACCGGTGTCGGCTATGACTGTGATGGAAACAGCACTGACCAGTTTAAGAAATACTGGCCTGCAGACCTGCACCTGATCGGTAAGGACATTATCCGTTTCCATACTATTTACTGGCCGATCTTCCTGATGGCTTTAGGCGTACCGCTTCCAAAGCAGGTATTTGGTCATCCATGGCTGCTTCAGGGCGATGGCAAGATGAGCAAGTCCAAGGGAAATGTTCTCTATGCAGATACTCTGGTAGATTTCTTTGGCGTAGATGCAGTACGTTACTTCGTGCTTCATGAAATGCCATTTGAAAATGACGGCGTTATCTCCTGGGAGCTGATGGTAGAGCGTATGAACTCTGACCTGGCAAATATCCTTGGAAACCTTGTAAACCGTACCATTTCCATGAGCAACAAGTACTTTGGCGGCGTTGTAGAAAACAAGGGCGTTGCAGAAGCTGTTGACGAAGACTTAAAGGCTGTTGTATTAGAGGAAGTAAAGAAGGTAGACGCAAAGATGGCCCAGCTGCGTGTAGCAGATGCCATTACAGAGATCTTCGGTATCTTCAGAAGATGCAACAAGTACATTGATGAGACAACTCCATGGACTCTTGCAAAGGACGAGGCTAAGAAAGACCGCCTTGCAACGGTTCTTTACAACCTGACAGAGGCGATCACCATCGGCGCTTCCCTGTTAGAGTCATTTATGCCTGAGACTTCTGAGAAGATCCTGGCTCAGTTAAATACAAAGAAGAGAGAGCTGGATGAAATGGATACCTTCGGTCTGTATCTTTCAGGAAATAAGGTAACAGACAAGCCTGAGATCCTCTTTGCACGTATGGATATCAAGGAAGTTATGGCAAAAGTAGAGGAAATGCGCGCAGCTGCAGCAGAAGCTGCAAAACCTGCAGAAGAGGCAGCTGAGGATGATGGCATTGACTTAGAGCCAAAGGCAGAGATCACCTACGATGATTTTGCAAAACTGCAGTTCCAGATCGGTGAGATCGTTAAGTGCGAAGCAGTACCGAAGTCCAAAAAGCTTCTCTGCTCCCAGGTAAAGATCGGAACCAAGACCCGCCAGATCGTAAGCGGTATCAAGGCTCATTACTCACCAGAGGAAATGGTAGGAAAGAAAGTTATGGTAGTAACCAACTTAAAGCCTGCTAAATTAGCCGGAGTCGTATCCGAAGGCATGATCCTGTGTGCAGAAGACGCAGAGGGAAATCTGTCCTTAATGGTACCGGAAAAGAAGATGCCAGCCGGAGCTGAGATCTGCTAATGATCGGTAAATAAATGTATTTCATGTTTGTAATAGTAGAAATTTGGGCGCATATAATTGAAATATAAAGAGATAAAGGGAGAGGGAAAATATTCCCCTCCCTTTTCGCGCATATACTGGACATTTTAAGAGAAAACTGCTATTCTGAATATAAGCAGGATTTCAAATATATTCTAAATATTCTATATTTCTAAGCTGTATCCAAAACAGCATCTTATCTGAAACTCTTTGCTTAAATCACAAACCAATGAAACAGGCAGAGAGTACAGAGAAAACTTTCTGCCGACTAACAGAAAGGACGATGCCTATGTCAAACAGTGTATGGGAACCGGAAATAACCGATCATGAGATGTAGCTGGAAAATAGGGAGTTTAATCTCTGTGATTTTGCCTTATTTTTATCTGTTATGAAAAACAAAACAGCACACAGAAATGTTTTAAGTATTATAACAGGGGAAAAAAATTTAAAACTGAAGGAAGTATATGTAGAAGAGGTGATCCTGAATAAGAGCGGGCAGCGGGCAATCCGTTTAGACGCAAGGGCAACAGACATTTCAGGACGCAATTTTGCAACGGAAATGCAAAATGATACAGAGCAGGATGATATGCGGCGCAGGGCGAGATTTTATCAGGGACTGATCGATACGCCTTTATTAAAATCGGGAAGAAAGACCCGGTATAAACATCTGCCACCTACGATCATTACATTTATCACCCAGAAGGATATATTTGGAAAAGGGCTGGCAAAATATACTTTTACAGAGCAGTGCGAAGAAATAAGGGACTTGCATCTGGAAGATGGAACTAAAAAGATATTTTTAAATATGACCAGCAAAAAGGGAGAGCCTGTATTAGTAAGCCTGCTGCAGTATATGAAACATACGACTTTGGAAAATTCTGAAATTTTAGTAAAAGATGAGCGCATAGCGCAATTAGATGAGATTGTGACAGAGATAAAGCAATCAGAAGAATGGGAGGCTGTAAGGATGAGCATTTTATCTATCGGTTTGGAACGTGGAATGAAGAAAGGAGTGGCTTGGGGAATAGCGAAAAGTATTTTGGATATACTTGAAGAAACTGGTCCCGTATCGGAGAAAACCCGTGAAATGATCTTGACTGAAACAGATGCAGAGCGTCTAAGCGCATGGGTTAAAAAGGCAGCCAGATCGAATTCGGAAGAGGATTTTTTAAGTAAGATTTGATGTGCCTAAAAGAAAAATAAGTGACATACTTCAAACTTAACAGCCCCACGAAAGGGGCTGTTAAGTTTGAAGTATGTGTTGAAAGTTATCAACAAAATCTCTTTACAGTCGGAACCAGCACTTTCTGCATAGGTTTCATCACTTTTCCAACTAACAGGGCGCACAGTACAGTTCCTTCCCGTATTCCCTGAAGTTCTCCAAGGAAAACAAAACACAGGACAATACCTACAACAACTACCGTACAATCCAGGATCACTTTTACTTCATAAAAGGCTTTTTTAGGAAAAACAGTTTTATTCATGGCTGCGGTAAGGCCTTCCATAGGCATGACGATCAGGTCGGTGTCCAGATACAGGCAGATGCCAAAAGCAACGAGGAAAATACTGATGGCAAGCATTACAAGCCTTCCGGGATAGCCGGGAAGGCAGAAGCTTCCAAGAAGGGTTTCTGTCAGGTCAACGAAATATCCAAAGGCAAAGGAGCAGAGGATCTGGGCAAGATCCAGAGGGCGGAAAGCCTTTCTTAAAAGCAGGATCTGGATCAGGATATAGCCGATAAAGATAACGGTCACACAGGTTCCAAGGTCTTTTCCAAGGATCCGGCTTACCACATAGGGCAGTGAATTGACCGGAGATATGCCCAGATTGGAATTGACGGAAAATGCAACTCCCAGGGCAACGAAAAACAATCCGGCCAGATAGATCACAATACGTTTTACAAATTTCATATACAAACCACCTTATAAAATACAGGGCCCCAAACTGTACCCGGACTGGCACAGATGGGTCCCTGTTTGTCAGTTACTATGTAATATTTCAGGAGAGAATTATCAGCAATAAGTTTTAATGGTTTCCAGCAGGCTATTTCATTAACAGTGGATACAAAAATCCCAGCCATACGACCATCAAAGCACCGCCAATTCGTGTAGAGATAGAGGCAAATGCCAGAAGGTTCATACGGTCAGCAGCTGTTAAAACAGCCAGATCCCCGCTTCCACCGATGTTACAGCAGCAAAGACCTGCAGTTACACCTGCTTCGTAAGGGAACAGCCCCGCCAGTTTGGCAAATATCATGGCACCGATAAAAGCACCCAGGACGCCAAAGAAGATAACGGCAAAGACACCAGGGCTGAAAAACTTGGTCAGGTCGGTGATCTTTAAGGAATTGATGCCAATTCCTGCAACCAGCATAGGCAGGAGGGCTTTTAAGGCAAAATTCATGGAGTAAACACAATTATCAGCTATATCATCAGAAAGAATACCCGTACATTTAATTACAATCGCGATAATAATGGACCATGCCAGGCCGGCGATCACGCTGGTTCCCGGAAGTTTGCCTAAGATATCACCTAAGAGGTAGATCACCAGTGACATAAAAATGCCACTTCCCAGTTTTTTGTAGTCGGCACTGGTGCCGGCCCGTTTTTCTTCTTTTAATTCTTCTGCGCTCTGGCTTACCAGTATCCTTCCGCCACCGTTCCAGCCGCTCATTTTAGCAGTTACAGCGCCGCCTACAGCTGCCATGAGCACTGCAAGGATATTGGCGATAGAAGCGTAGCAGAGGAATTGTCCTGCCATACCGGTCATGTCCTGTCCGGATAAGGCGCTGTACAGAGAAGGAAGGGTAGTAATAGCACCTGCGGAACCGCCGGACATACAGGGAGCGCCGATATAGAAAAGACCTTCTTTTGCTCCAAAACCAGTAATGGCACCGCCGATCATACAGAAACCAAGAGCAAAGACCTGGCTTCCGATGATGGTTGGCAGATAGCGGGCGGTTGCGCTTAAGATCAGTTTCCGGTCCATTACAAGAACAGATCCGATAAGGAGCATGGCAACGTACATATCCTGGAAACCGCCCTTCATGACCATGCGGACACCATTTGCTAAAGGTTCAGGTACCAGTCCCAGATAATTCATCAAAGAGGCACCAAGGAGTGGCAGAAGACAGGCTCCGCCTAAATAGTTATTTAAAATAGGAATGGTATTTCCAAGCCAGAAAAAGACACCGCCTACTGCCATAAGAAAGGCTACAGACCCGACAAATGTAGTTGCAGTAAAGGCACCTGCCGAATTGGAATAAATGGTCACAGTAGGCATAAATCCCAGATAGGCACTGGCAAAAACAACGGCGAAAAACAGTACAAAATGCTTGAATGAAAGTCCGCATACATCAAAATTGATCTTTTTACGGTTGGAATTGCGTTTATTATGTTCTTCGCTGACGGAAATACCGAAACCAACATAGTCTACACCGGCAGCTACCGCATCATCTACACCACGCTTATTTAAAGCAAGGCCGATGGTTTGACATCCCTTTTCTTTTGCATAAGGCTGTACCAGGGCAACCAGGTCCTTGGCATTTGCCATCTGTGGAACGGCTTTTGGATTGACGAAAGAAGTAACTTCGATCTTATCAGCGCCGGCATCGATCATTTTTTTCACATATTTTGCTTTTACCTCTGTTGGGATGATCATAGCTTTATGGTTCTGCCAGCCGTCTCTTGGGCCTACTTCTGTAATTTCAATTCTTTTTGGTAATGACATATGCGTTCTCCTCTCTGTATTGGATATACGATCCAGTTCCTGTTATCATTAAAAGCAAAAATGATGCCAAATTGAGAAAAATAAGAGAAAACGTGATTGTTCCAGTTTATGTGGGCGTAAGATGAATGGGAAAAATGGTAGAAATGCAAACTTTTATTTACATCAGTTTACATTTGCCGGCGAGCTGCAGATAGATATGACGTATTTTCTGCCATCCAGAAGAAATGTTAAATTGACAGGGGTTTTATTTCAGGTATAATATTTTGTGAAACGATATACAAAGATGGAAATGTCGAAGAAATTTGGCAGGATACAAAGAAATTTTAGCAGCATAAGCAAACACAGGAGGAACGATCATGCGCATCAGTTTGGAACAGGCATTGGATATCCTTATGGATCATGTAACACAGGGAAGAACAGAAAGAAAACCTTTGGAACAATGTCTGGGGCTGGTACTTTCGCAGGATGTATTTGCGTTACTTGATATGCCTCCTTTCAGTCGGTCTGCGCAGGATGGATATGCTTTATGTTCTAAGGACAGCGTGGGGGTAGATGCAGAGAACCCGGTTAAGTTAAAAGTTACAGGAAAGATCTATGCAGGAGATTATCTGGATATACAGGTCAGATCAGGAGAGGCGGTCCGCATTATGACCGGCGCTATGATACCTGCC
>ULSC01022384.1_pt1 | contig 11700 bp, 8 predicted proteins | sample 1955981 | NCBI WGS metagenome assembly ULSC01 (sample SAMEA4835698, study PRJEB28245) | human gut metagenome | biome: gut microbiome; material: fecal sample | place: Denmark | collected 2008
CGCTTCCGGAAGCGGAAACAATACGGAAACGATACGGAAACCACAGGATAAGCAAGGGAGGAACAAGGGAGAAAGTTCTTAACTCAAAACATTTTCAAATCTTTAAAACTTTACAATTATGGCAAGACTCAATGGTATCTTAACCAAACTCCAAGGTTCAGTAGGTAGCTTTACCTTCAAGCAGAACGGTGGTCAGACCGTCGTGTCTGAGAAGATCACTCAGACGACCAACGCGAAGACCAATGGTCAGCAGAAACAGCGCATGAAGTGGACGAACGTTATTCGTCTGTATCAGGTGCTGACGCCTTATCTGAAGCTCGCCTTCGGTGGGGCCGCAATGGCCGCAGCGACTACAACAAGTTCGTGTCGGTGAATCTCGGCAAGGCACCAGTTTATCTCACCAAGCAGGAGGCGCAGGCGGGGGCCTGCCTCGTGGCGCCCTACGAGGTGTCGCACGGTCTCATCAAGTCGATCTCGGTCAGCGGGAAGGGCAACCAGGCCGTGACGGACATCAATCTGGGCGACTTGGCTATCACTGACGAGACGATGGTGAAGGAGTTTTCGAACGCCGTGGTGCAGAACAACGGTCTCTACGAGTATGGCGACCAGATCACGTTCTTCCTGGTCAGACAGGAGGTGAACGACGTGACCATGCTTCCCATGGCGGTAGTGGAGGCCTGCTGTGTCGTGCTGGACAAGGCTTCTGAGTCGAAGCTCCTCACGGTCGTGGATGCGCGTGGCTTCTCGGTGCAGGAGGGACATCTGGCGGCGCAGGCTGCTCATGATTTCGGCGATCATGGTCTGGTGTGGATCCACTCCCGCAAGCAGGCGGCAAAGACGCTGGTCTCGACGCAGCACCTCATCTGCGAGAACAACTTGATGAAGGAGTATCAGGGGCAGGCAGCTTACCAGCGTGCCACTGACAGCTACGGTGGCGTGAGTGATGTCTATCTGCGTCCGAACGGTGTGCTGAACCCTGTGGAGAACTCCGTGCCGGGGACTCCCTCGGTGGAGGGGAAGAAGACGCTGCGTCTGTCGGCGAGTCCGGCCAATAGTGGTACGGTCTCAGGGGGTGGTTCCTTTGGCAAGGGGAGCCGCGTGAGCATCCATGCCGTGGCCTCGGGCGACTATACCTTCAGCCGCTGGAGTGACGGGGACACGTCGGCGTCGCGTACCGTGACGGTGAATGGTGACATGTCGCTGACGGCTTACTTCACCAAGACGACCTCGGGCGGAGAGTCTTCGGAGACGAACCCCGATGGTGGCGACGGTAACTTGGGTGACTAAGCAGTAGGATGCTGGGGGCGCGAGACGCCCTCAGCACCTTTCATTTTTTCATGAATCCCCGCTGATCGTACGATAATCGACTCGTTAATACTTTATTCTGAGCCTTCTTGCTGATTGACTTGGTCTTAGAAGAACAAGTACTGCACGTAGAGCGAGGCGTTGTAGGCCAGCAGGAAGACGGATAGTCCCATCAGAGCCACACGGGCAGCCAGCAGCCAGCGGGCACGGAGGCGCAACAGGGCGAAGCCCATGGCGATGGGGAGGACGAAGAGCCAGTGGGGTGACATGATATAGACCTCGTTGAGGCCGAAGCCGAGCACCACATGGATGATCATGTCGAAACCCATCCATGACAGGGCGATCCACAGAAAGCGACTGCGGCGCCCCATCCAGATGCCGGCGAGGAAGAAGAGGACGACGAAGGCCTCGACGGCATAGCTCGCCGCATAGCGGTAGGGGACGATGACGGGGCGATTGATGAGCACGTCGCCCAGCACATGGTCGGTGTGGAGCTGTATGGGCTCGCCAAACAAGTTTTCGACGATGCTCTCCAGGCGCGGGGTCGTGGCGTCGGTCCACGACGAGAATTCCCCTTGTCCCATTGGCTTGCCCTGGTGGGCATAGACCGCTTTCTTCATCCGGCGACGCTCCTTCTCCTTGGCCCTTGCGCGGAAGATGCTGTCGGCAGTATGGGAAAGGCCCGTAGTGTCGGTCGTGGCCGACTGCTTGATGAGGTTTTGCATGATGGCGCCGCGCTCTTTCTTTTCCCGTGCGGCCGTCGCCTCTTGGCGAGCGAGGTATTTCGGCTTCTCGAACGTCTGCCACTCCCAGCGCGCAAATCCCCATATCAGCGCCGACGGGACGATAACGGCCAGCAGCAGGTGGGCAGGGCGGAAGAACCGCTTGCCACTCGTGCCCCAACTGGCCAGGAAGACCTTGATGCCATTGTTGAGCGAGATGCCCGCCGTGAGCAGGAAGAACAGTACGGTCTGTGCCTTCGTCAGCGGCCTGCCGCGAAGCAGACTACGGCCCGCGACGTAGAGGGTGAGGATCAGGGCCGTCGTAGAGAGGCCGAAGTGGTCGGGAACGCTGAGCGACACCATCGTGTAGGCGAAGGAGAGAAAGAGAAGGGTGAGCAGCAGGGCGTCGGCCGTGGCCAGTCCGACGATCTCGCGCAGGATGCGAAAAAGGAAGAGGACGGCGTAGAAGGTGGCGGCGGCGAGCAACAGGGCCGTGAGGACCTGCGCGAAGTTGACCCCCGTGGCGAGGATGATCAAGCGGTTGACTTGGGCGGGGATCCACATGAAGAAGGCCAGCAGCGGGTGGCGGTAGATGTTGTAGGCCGCCGACCAGTCGTTGAGTACCAGGTAGGTGATGGGGTCGAAGCCCGAGATATGGAAGTGGCGCAAGACGAGTTTGCGATAGCCGTCCGTGACTTGGGAGAACCACTCCCAGTAGCGACAGACGATCATCGTGTTGAGTACGAGGGCATAGAGGAGGGCGCCCCATGCCAGTCTGCGCTCCTCGCGTCTCACCTTGAAAAGGCCGAGGGCGCTATGCAATGCCTGGATGATGATGGTGGACCTGCTGTGGTCGGATGCTTGATTCATGCCGCAAAATTACGCTTTCTTCGCCGATGATGCAAATTATTCGGCCCGATAGCTTGGCGGAAACCATGGAAATGACTAATTTTGCCCATAGAAAGACGACAACATGGAGATACTCATAGCTTTCGACTCCTTCAAAGGGTGTCTCTCCAGCCAGGCAGCAGGAGAGGCCTTCGCCCGCGGCGTGCGATCCGAGGGTGCCACCTGTCGTGTGCTGACAATGAGCGACGGTGGCGACGGAATGCTCGATGCCTTTCTCGCGACCTTGGGTGGAGATCGCATCACTATCGCCTGCCACGATGCCCTGATGCGCCGTATAGAGGCCTCCTACGGTCTCTGTGGCCAGCGTGCCATCATCGAAGTGGCCCAGGCCTGCGGATTGTCGCGCGTCGAACCGGAGAACCGCAACCCCCTCGTGGCCACGAGCTACGGTGTGGGTGAACTGCTGGCCGACGCCGTGATGCGTGGCGCAAAGGAGTGTGTCATCGGCCTCGGAGGCACCGCTACCAGCGACTGTGGTATTGGTATGATCCGGGCCCTGATAGAGCACTTGGGGCGCAGCGCCCACGACCGCTTTGACGCGGTGCGGGATCAGTACTTTCAGGATCTGCGTATCGTCCTCGCCTCCGACGTCCAGAATCCGCTCTGTGGCCCGCTGGGAGCTGCCCGCGTCTTTGCCCCGCAGAAAGGGGCCACGGAGGCTATGGTTGAGGTCATCGATCGCCGGGCGGCACGCTTCGCCGACGTGAGCGCGCGCCACTTCGGCTACGACCTTCGCAACGCCCATGGCGCAGGGGCGGCAGGAGGACTGGGCTACGCCTTCATGGAGTATTTCCAGGCCACGATGTGCTCAGGAGCGGAACTTCTGCTCGGAGCCTGCCACTTCGACGAGATGATCGATGAAACCGCCGTTATTGTGACGGGAGAGGGGAGTAGCGACGCTCAGACGCTGATGGGGAAGTTGCCCTTCGTGGTGATGGCCCACGGCAGGCGCAAAGGTGTCGATGTCGTGTTGTGGTCGGGTCGCGTCCAGGATGCGCAGCGACTGCTCGATGCAGGATTCGCAAGCGTGGGCAGTATCCATCCCGAGGGGTTCCCACAGGAGGAGGCGATGAGACCCGACGTGGCCGAGGCGCATCTTGCCCAGCGGGGTGCGCAGCTGGTCAGGGAGCTCCGACTGCAAGGGAAAATTAAATGATAGAATCGGCTATGCGCTCGATAGACCCGATAAGATGGCTGATAGAAAGGAATAGCCGATCGAATCGATAAAAACATAGTGTGTATAATCAAAAAAATAGACCCAAATTGGAATTAACTAATAAGAATATAGAGTCATGAAGAAAGGATTGATTTTAGGAATGTTCTCCGCCTCGCTGATGCTCGCCTCGTGCGGCGGAATAGGTGGCGGTACGACGACGCAGGGCGACCAGGGCAACGGCAGTATGTTGGGCAGTGGTGTCGGCGAGTCAGTCGGCAACATTATCTCGTCGATCATCGGTGGTGGCAAACTCTCGAAGGAGAATCTCTACGGCACCTGGCGCTACGACGGTCCGGGATGCGCCTTCACCTCGGAGAACCTCCTGGCGCGTGCTGGTGGCGAACTGGCAGCGGCGAAGGTGGAGGAGAAACTCGGCGAGGAGTATCGCAAACTGGGCTTCACGTCTTCCAACACCCAGTTGACGTTTGCCAAGGACGGCACGTTCTCGGCCAAGATCAACGGCAGGGCCTGGAACGGCACCTATACCTATAACCCGACCGACGCTTCGCTGCAACTGAAGGGTCTCCTCATCAATCTCAATGGCTATGTCGTCCGCAACGGCCTCTCGGGCATTAGCGTGCTCTTCGAGTCGAAGAAGGTGCTCACGCTCTTCCAGACGATGGCAACCGTGAGTGGCAACAGTACGGCGCAGGTCGTGGGAGACATCTCCAAAAACTATGACGGCGTGCGTGTCGGCTTCGACTTGAAAAAGTAATAGTAGGATTTTTTTCACTCACCCCCTCATCCTTAGGACACATGAAGAAGATAGAACGTATGAAAAAGCATAGTCGCATGCTAAAGTCGGTATGTATGAAGCCTTTTGCAAGCATGAAGCTGCCGACCCTTACCGTGCGCATCCTCTCCACTCTCTGTGCGCTGACGATGGTCGGCCTCGCCGCCCAGGCGCAACTCCTCTACAAGATCAGTGGCAAAGACCTGACGCGCCCGTCTTATATCGTTGGTACGATGCATGTCGTCTCCTCGTCGTTTGTCCCACAGATTGTGGGCATTGACGAGGCGGTCAACGCGACCGACTGCGTGGTGGGTGAGGTTGATTTCAAGGAGGTTTTGTCTCAGGATTTTCTCACTCGCGTCTCCGAGGCGATGATGCTACCTGAGGGCAAGACCATCAAGGACCTGCTGACTTCCGACGAGATGAAGTCGCTCAACAAGGCGCTCCTGAGCGTGATGGGGGCCGACTTCGACAACCCCGTGATTATGGCGCAGATGGGGCGGATGGCACCAGCGGCTTTGTCCAACGTGCTGACCGTGATGACTTGTATGAAGCGCCATGCGGATAGTTTCGACTCCAGCGACCTCATCGACCTCTACTTTCAAAAGGTAGCGCAGGAGAACAACAAAGCCACGGATGGACTGGAGACGGGCGACGAGCAGATGAGACTGCTCTACGGACAGCCGTTGGAGAAGCAGGTGCGCGATCTGGTCTGCCTCTGTGAACATTTCGACCGGGCGCAACAGGACTTGGAGGATATGATCGCGGCCTATAAAAACCAGGACCTGAAGCGGCTGGGCGAGGTGATGGATCAGCAGTTTTTGGAGGGCTGCTCCGATGGTCCCCAGGACCGCCAGCAGCTTGTCGTGGACCGCAACCGGCGTTGGGTGGAGAAGATGCCGACGATCATGTCCGCTCAGCCTTCGCTCTTCGTGGTCGGTGCGGGCCACCTCGCGGGCGACGACAGCGTGCTGACCATGCTGCGCCAGCAGGGGTACGTCGTGGAGGCTGTGGAGCGATAGGCGCAGGGCTTCGCAACTATATATATGATGGAGGAACAATGGGTTTGACAATCATCCCAACAGGGATCAAGCAGGCCTTGACTACTATCCTCTAAGAAGCAAAAAACTATGCAAAGAGAAACGGACGAACTGTATATGCGGCGCTGCCTGCAACTGGCGCGTTGCGGACAAGCGGGCGCCAAGCCCAACCCCATGGTCGGCGCAGTGATCGTAGCTCCCGGTGGGCGCATCATTGGCGAGGGCTACCATAAGCGCTGTGGCGAGGGCCACGCCGAGGTCAACGCCTTTGCCTCGGTGAGGGCCGAGGACGAAGCGCTGCTGAGAGAGAGTACGATCTACGTCTCGCTGGAGCCGTGCAGCCACTATGGCAAGACACCACCCTGTGCCGACCTGATCGTCAGCAAGGGCGTGAGGCGTGTGGTCTGCGGCTGCGTCGATCCCTTCGCCAAGGTGCAGGGTCGCGGCATCGAGCGGATGCGAGCGGCTGGCATCGAGGTGGTGGTGGGCGTGATGGAGCGCGCGTGCAGGGAGATCAACAAGCGTTTCTTCACCTACAACACGCTTCAGCGGCCCTATATCACGTTGAAATGGGCCCAAACCGCCGATGGGCTCTTGGGAGCAGAAGGACGGCGGACACCGATCTCCTCGCCTTTCACCCTGATGCTGGTACACCAGTTGCGCAGCGAAAGCGATGCCATCCTCGTCGGTCATACGACCTGGGCGGTGGATGCGCCGAGCTTGACGGTGCGTGAGTGGGCTGGATCCGACCCCGAACGTATCGTCCTGGGCCACGGACTGGAGGGTACGCTCCCTGAGGGCTACCTTCCGTTTGACAGTATCGACGCCGTGCTACGCCATCTCTATGAGGAGAAGAAGCAGTCGCTCCTCGTGGAGGGTGGAGCAAGGACGCTGCAGTCCTTCCTCGACGCTGGTCTGTGGGACGAACTACGCGTCGAGACCGCGCCTTTCTGTCTCGGAGAGGGCGTGCGTGTGCCCCAGTTGCCTGGAGGACTGCGCCTGGTGCGCCAGGAGGAGTACGACGGACGCACGATTCAATTCTACGAACGCAACGGCCAATAATCTTGTTTTATACTAAGGAATGCAACACCCAATGAACATGGAAGACAGATTGTCAGATACTGACGACTACCGTCGCGACCATTTTGTCCGCATTATTGAGCGGGCAGTGGAGAAAATGACGCTCAAGGAACTGGAGGCCGTGGCCTACGACCTTTTCACCAAGGGCTATCTAGAGGACTACTGATCCTTCAGGTAGCCCCGGCCATCCCTTGCTCCTGAACAGCCATTGTTTCTTTCTCACCCTTGTTTAAATGAGGGTGTGCCTTGCCAGTCTTGCTCTTTGTGCAGGTGTGGCTTTGCCATAGGGCTCATAGCACGTTGCGGCAGATTTTTCGCCCAATGGGTTGCTTATGGCGACAGATAAAAAGCCGAAGCGGATCAAAGTGTTCCAAATTCAAGAATTTGAACAAGAAAACTCTTTTTTACCCCTTTTCCCCTTGTTTCTCCACTCTTTATTCTTTCGAGAGTTTAATCCGCTTAATTTCCTTTCCGTGTTTTAGTCATTTTCTTTTCATTTTCCGCATTTTAGTAATTTGTGGCATTTCTAGAAATATGTGCTGAAAGGAGAATTCTAAACAAACTGGCGTATGGCGGATTTGCCTGTGTCGAGGGAAATGCCTACTTTTGTAGCCATTACAGACGATGAGCTTTTGTATGACAGGAGAAAGAATTGTAAATATTGAGTACATTCCGGCCATCAGTTATGTGCTGGCCCGCAATGGCAAGAAATGCATTCAGCGCGTGGAAGTGGTCAACGACAGCGAGGAGGATTGGCAGAAAGTGGTCCTCACACTGGCGGGAGACCATGTGGCGGGCTGCGAGCGCACGTTTGACGTGCTGCCTGCGGGCCAATCGGTAGAGATCACCGACCTCGACCTGCAGCCCCAGTTGGAGTCGCTGCGCCATCTTTCGGAGAGCGTAGAGACTACTTTCACCCTGACGCTGACGGTCGATGGCGAGGAAATGGAGGTCCAGGACCACGCCCTCCGCATCCTCACGGCCAACGAGTGGCCGGGTGTGGGTATCTCGCCAGAACTGATCGCCGCCTTCGTCACGCCCAATGCGCCGGAACTCCAGCCCGTGCTGGTCAGTGCCGCCCGTAAACTGGAGGAACTCACGGGCGATGCAGCCCTCGACGAGTATCAGCAGCAGAAGCCCAACCGCGTTCGCGCCCAGTGTGCCGCCATCTTCCAGGCTATCCGCGACTTGGGCATCGTCTATGCAGCCCCACCCGCCAGTTTTGAGGAGAAGGGGCAGCGCGTGCGTCTTGCCCAGCAGGTGCTGAAAGAGAAGTTGGGCACCTGTCTGGACCTCACCGTACTGCTCGCCTCGGCCTTGGAGGCTGCCGGCCTTCACCCGCTTGTGGTTATCAAGAAGGGCCACGCCTTCGTGGGCTGCTGGCTCATCGACAACTATTATCAGCAGACCACGTCCGACGACGCCGCCTTCCTCTCCAAGGCGATGAGCGACGGCGTCAACGAGATGGTGCTCCTCGAAAGCATCGACCTGACGAGTTCGGCCGACGTGAGTTTCGAGGACGCCGTGGCCAATGCCGAACGCTATGTCACTGCTGAGGCCGATAGCATTGTCTGCTTCGTCGATGTCTATTGCTGCCGCGTCAACCACATCCTGCCGCTCCCCACGGAGGGCGAGACGGCGGAAACGAAGGGCGTGGGTCATGGCGACACCACATCATGGGTGCGCCAGCAGCAGACCATCGAGGAGGAAGTGCCGGCGCAGCCCAAAGTGCTCACGCGCACGCAGATCTGGGAGCGTAAGCTCCTTGACTTCTCCCTCCGCAACAACCTCCTCAACATGCGCATCGGACAAAAGGTGATTCCCTTTGTCTCTTATCATATCGACACGCTCGAAAACCAGCTGCAGGATGGTGCCGACATCGAACTCGTCGGCAAGCCAGCAGGGGTCAGCACGCAGCCCAACGGCTGGGGCATCTACGACAGCATCAGCTACAAGAAGGATCTGGGCGAACTGGCCGATGCCAGCCTGCGTCGCAAACGACTGGTCTCCTATCTTGACGATGAGGCGTTGGAACTCTCGCAGCGACGCTTGTTCCGCGAGTCGCGCACGGCGCTGGAGGAGAATGGTGCCAACACGCTCTTCCTCGTCCTCGGACTGCTCAAATGGTACGAGACGGAGCGGAGTGAGCGGCCCCGTTACGCCCCGCTGTTGCTCCTGCCGGTGAAGTTGGTTCGCAAGGGGGCCAACCGCTATGTGATCCGGACGCGTGAGGAAGACCCCATCTTCAACACCACGCTGACGGAGATGCTGCGCCAGCAGTTTGAGGTAAACATGCCCGACTTCGACCCGCTACCCACGGACGACCACGGCATTGACGTGAGACGTGTCCTCGCCATGGTGCGCGGAGCCATCAAGACGCAGAAGCGCTGGGACGTGGTGGAGGAATGTATGCTCGGCCTCTTCTCGTTCTCGAAGTTTGTGATGTGGAACGACATTCACAACAACTGCGATAAGATGGAGCGCAACCCCATCATCCAGTCGCTCATCGCCAAGCGCCTCAAACTCCATCAGCCTAAGCGCCACCTTGTCAACGTGCGCCTCAGCGACCAGAAGGATCCGCCCAACTATTCCGCCGTACCGCTGCCCGCCGACTCGTCGCAGCTCGAGGCCATCCTCATGTCGGGCGTGGACCGCAGCTTCATCCTCTATGGTCCGCCGGGAACGGGCAAGAGCCAGACCATCACCAACATGATCGCCAATGCCCTCTACAAAGGCAAGCGCGTGCTCTTCGTGGCCGAGAAGATGGCGGCTCTGCAGGTAGTGGAGAATCGCCTGCGCAAGATGCAGCTCCACCCGTTCTGCCTCGAGATGCACTCCAACAAGATGACCAAGAGCCACTTGCTACGCCAGCTTCAGGAGGCCCTGGACGTGACCCGCATCAAGGAGCCTGAGGAGTATATGGAGGAGAGCCGACAGCTCTTCCGCCAGCGCCGTCGCCTCGCCCTCTACGTGGAGCGACTGTATCACCGCCCGCAGAGGTGGGGGGTGTCGCTCTATGAGTGTATCACCCGCATCACGGCAGTGGAAAGCGAACCTATTGCGCCGGGCGACTTCTACATAAAGCACTTCTCCATAGATCAGTTTATGCAGGACCTGGAGGAAATACGCACGCTCGACACCGTCTTCGCCGTCAGCGGCCATCCTGCCACCCATCCGCTGCGCGCACTGACCATCACCTCTGCGTCGATGGAACTGGAGAAGCAGCTACGCGGACCGATGGAGGTGATACGGGAGAAGATAGGCGTCGTGAGCGAGGCCGTAGGGCGCTTCAACGATGCGACGGATCGTCCCGTGGAGGAATCGACGCGGGGTATGGACTGGATTCTGATAGCCGCAGAGGCGCAGGAAAAGATAGAAAAAGACTATACGAGAGATATCTTCGACCTCGACTACCACCAAGTGCGCAACGAATGGAGAAAGGCGTGCGCGAAATGGTGGCTGCCTCGCATGATGGGCAAACGGAGGGTGCTCAGCCAGCTCCGCGCCTACCGACCCGGGATGAGGGAGGAGGACGTCGAGCCTTTGTTTGACGCGCTCAGCAAATATCACGGACTGCTAAGTGAGCACACTACCGCAACCGCCCTGCCTTTCACTGACGAGGAGGTCGAGGCCATGCGCCTTGTGGCGACGCAGCTGAAGGAGATGGAGAAGATGGGGTGTACCCCCGACAACAACACGCTATCCTTCCTGGGAATGCATATCGACCAGTGGGCGGACCATCTCGACAGTGTGCGCAACTGGACCATCTGGTGCCAGCGCAAGCAGATGCTCCGCGACCATCATCTCGGCAACCTCGTCGAGGAGATTTGGGACAATCCCACTATGTCGATGGCAGAGATAGCCGACGCCTTTGCCAAGGGAGTCTATCAGCGGGTGGCCATGAATATCATCGACGAGAAGAAGCCGCTGAACCTCTTCGACGGTAGACTTTTCGAGGAAGAGATACGAAAATACCGCGAGATAGCGTCTCGCTACGAAGTGCTCACGCAGAAGGAACTCTACTACAAGCTGGCTTCCACTATCCCGTCGGCTCAGGTCGAGGCGTCGAAATCCTCGGAGCTGGGCATCCTCAAGCGCTATATAGCCAGTGGAGGACGCGGGGCGAGCATCCGCAAGATCATCGACCAAATACCCACGCTGCTGCCGCGCCTCTGCCCCTGTATGCTCATGAGCCCGATGAGCGTGGCACAGTTTCTCGACCTCGACCAGCCGCCCTTCGACCTCGTGATCTTCGATGAGGCCTCGCAGATGCCGACCTCCGAGGCTGTGGGAGCGATAGCGCGCGGAAAGTCGCTCGTGGTAGTGGGAGACCCGAAGCAGATGCCGCCGACGAGTTTCTTCCAGATGCAGCAGACGGACGAGAGCCAAGCTGAGAACGACGACATGGAGTCGATCCTCGACGATTGTATCACGCTTTCCATGGCCTCGCGCTATCTCAGCTGGCACTACCGAAGCCGTCACGAGTCGCTCATCGCCTTCAGCAACAACCAATACTACGACGGCAAACTCTACACCTTCCCTTCGGTGGACAATCGCACGTCGAAGGTGAGCTTCATCCCCGTGGATGGCGTCTATGACTACGGACGCACGCGCAGCAATCGCGCCGAGGCAGAGGCCATCAGTCGCAAGGTGGTGAGCATCCTCCAGGACTATATAAAACATCCCTCCCATCCA
>ULSC01040037.1_pt1 | contig 11700 bp, 7 predicted proteins | sample 1955981 | NCBI WGS metagenome assembly ULSC01 (sample SAMEA4835698, study PRJEB28245) | human gut metagenome | biome: gut microbiome; material: fecal sample | place: Denmark | collected 2008
CGGACAGAAGCTGGCCTCCCGCATCACCGCCTTATGGCAGGCCGGGCAGAACTTCTCCCCTTTACTGGCAGCGATCGCATCTCTGTAGTGATCCGCCTCCAGCATGTGCTGGCTGATTTCCTCGCAGATAGCTCCCGTCTCACCGTCAACGGCTTCTCCCTGCTCATAACGTGTATAGATCATCTTTCCGATATCCATCATCAGCTTTTCGGTCATACGCTCCTGTGCAGAGAGCTTGTTACGGATCTTCTGGATCTCATAGAGATTCTCTGCTCTGGAACTTAAGCCCTTTGCCTTTCTTGTCAGTGTGTTTCCCAGATCATCCCAAAAACTGCTTTTTGCCATATCTGTCACGCTCCTTTATATATTAAAGAATCTTCTTGTTTCTTATCCTTCCAGTGCCGGGATCTCCTGTCCACGCATAAGGATCTTCGGACCTCCGTTGCCCTGAATGTATCCCTCTGTGATCACGACCTCACCGATATTGTCGTCCTTCGGGATCTCATACATGATATCCAGCATATATTCCTCCAGGATAGCCCGGAGAGCTCTGGCTCCTGTATGGCGTTCCAATGCCTTACGGGCAATGGCATGTAAGGCACCGTCCTCAAACTCCAGTTTTACTTCATCCAGTGCCAAAAGCTTCTTGTACTGTTTCAGAATGGCGTTCTTCGGCTCCTTGAGGATTTTCACAAGCATATCTTCCGTCAGCCCGTTCAGGGTAAAGATGATCGGAAGACGACCGATAAATTCCGGGATCATTCCAAATGCACGGAGATCATCTACCGTTACTTTCTCCAGCACATGCGGATCATCATCATATTTGTCCTTCAGATCTGCATAAAATCCGATAGACGCCTGTTTATTCAGTCTTTCTTTGATGATATTCTCAAGATCCGGGAACGCACCGCCACAGATAAACAGAATGTTCCTTGTATTTACAGTCACCATAGGTACCATGGCATTCTTGCTGGTAGCACCCACCGGAACTTCCACTTCACTTCCCTCCAGAAGTTTCAGAAGTCCCTGCTGGACAGCCTCTCCGCTGACATCTCTCTGGTTGGTATTCTTCTTCTTTGCGATCTTATCGATCTCATCGATGAAAATGATCCCGTGCTCTGCCTTCTCCACATCATTATCTGCAGCTGCAAGCAGCTTGGATACTACGCTCTCGATATCATCACCGATATAACCGGCCTCTGTAAGAGATGTGGCATCTGCAATGGCAAGCGGTACCTGAAGAAGTCTGGCAAGCATCTTCACCAGATAAGTCTTACCGCAGCCTGTAGGTCCGATCATCAGCATATTGGATTTCTCGATTTCAATATCATCCATGGTATCTGTGGCAACTCTTTTATAATGGTTGTATACACCTACAGACATTACCTTCTTGGCATATTCCTGTCCGATCACATATTCATCCAGAGTTGCTTTGATCTTATGTGGTGCAGGAATATCTTTAAGATCGATCACCGGCTTCGGAGTCTCTGATTTTTTCTTGATCTTCTTCGCCTGGTTTCCGGGATTCTGGAAACTGCCCAGATCGATCATGCTCACATTCGGCATGTTAAAAAGATCGGAATAATTTCCATTGTTCATCTGGATGTTCATAGTATCAAAGCTTTTCTGCATGCAATCCGCACAGATATGTATATGATTAGGAAGGTCGATCATCTTCCCTGCCTGACTCTCCGGTCTGCGGCATAAAAAACAGAATTTCTCGTATTTCTGCTCCTGGTCATTGTCTTTATTATTATCAAACTGATCTGCCATAACATTTCCTTTCTGGTTTTTATTATGCATATTATAGCACATAATCCGGCTGTATCAAATTAAGTTTTTATAAACCGGGGAGCTGCATGTTCTTATGCAGCTCCCCGGTTTATAAATGGTTATCCTGTATTTTCTTTTATTTGTCAGAAGAGGGTTTGCTTCCGAGGGTCACTTCAACCGTCTGTTCCTTGTACTCTCCGCTGTTCGCTCTGGAGATCACCACTTCGATGGTTTCTCCTGCCTCATAATACTGCAGCTTATCAACAAGGTCATCCTTGCCGCTTACCTTCTGTCCATCCAGCTTCACAATGATATCGCCTTTTTTGATCCCTGCATTATCTGCTGCGCCACCTTCCGTTACCTCAGTAATAAAAGCACCTGCCGGCATATTATACATCTGGATGGCTTCTGTTGTAAGATCGGCAGCCTTGACTCCCATATATCCTACCTTAGAAGAATCTTCCACCTTATCCCTGGTTTCGCGGTTCATCAGTTCTTCCAGGATCGGCTCTGCCTTGGAGATCGGAATGGCATATCCCATGCCTTCCACCTGACTGTCTGCATACTTGGCCGCATTGATACCGATCACTTCACCGTTCATGTTCAGAAGTGCACCGCCACTATTTCCGGGATTGATTGCTGCATCAGTCTGGATCAGTCCGCTGGCTTCTCCGTCCTCTGTACTAATGCTTCTGTTAAGGGCACTTATCCATCCGGAGGTAACTGACTGTCCATAGCCCAGTGCATTGCCAATGGCAACCACCTGCTCACCGACTACAAGATCGTCCGAGCTTCCCATCTGTGCGATCTTGATCTCATCCATGGTCTCATCCGGAATATCGGATTTCTCCACTGCCACCACTGCCAGATCATTCTCTTCATCGGTGCCTTTGATCTTGGCAGAAACTGCATTATCCACATCCGCATCTCCATCGGAGCTGCTTGCCATAGCCTGGGTTTCTTCTTCCGCTCCTACCACATCACTGCCTGCAAAGCACACAGTAAGTGTAGTCGCTCCAGATACCACATGGTTGTTAGTCGCAATGAGAAGCTCGCTGTCATTTTCTCCTACAATAATACCGGAACCACTTCCTGCACTCTGATACTGCCTCGTTCCATATCCGAAAAAGCTTGGAATCTCCTGCACACTGACAGATGTAATGGCAACGATAGAAGACATGGTTGCCTGGGCTACACCGGCCACTGTACCACTCTCTGCCACAATATCCTTCACAGTAGAATCCGCAGAGCTACTGTCAGTACTATCCTCTGTTCCGGTAACTGTTTCTGTCTTTCCGATCGTTGTACTGCTGTCATTTCCTCTGTATTTATCTGCTGCAATATTCACACCCTGAAAAACCACTCCGGCTACCAGCCCGAAGATCACAGCCAGTGCCACCGCAGTGGCTGCTTTCTTTCCAAAGCTGTTGTTGCCTGAAAAATCTCTCTTTTTCCGCGGCTTTTTGGGCGGTATATTTCCACCGGCATAATTACCGGCCTGAGGCTGGTGCACCTCATAATGTCCGTATTTTGGTTTCTCCTGCGAAGTGCCTTCACTCTGTCCGGCACCTGCATAACCGTCCTGTCCGCTCTCCTGCATCCTGCGTCCCTCAGAATAAGGATGCGTCAGCGGTTTCTGTTCTGCCGAAGCATTCTTATCCTCATCCGGCAAGCCTGTCCCCCATTTATTCTCTTCACTCATGCCTCTGGTGCTCCCTTCTATGTTATCTGATGCATGTATCTGTTACTGCTCACTCCGTTCTCAGTAACATTTATTTCTCTTATAAAAGACAGTTTAACAGGGAATTGTGTTTAAACTGTGATATCTCTTTTAAAAAACCGTGACCTGCTCTTATTTGTTCTTTTTCCAGTATTCCGGATTCATGGTGCAGGATCGGATCATTTTTTCAGGGAGCTTTTTGTATCGTTTTCCGAGAAAATATCCGGCGCATTTGGAAGCGCTCTGCAAAAACAGTCCGGGGATCAGCCATATGTGGCCTGTTTTCAGAAGATATGCCATGCTTTTTTTTACCAGCCGGATGCCCTCACCTTCGGAAGGCACTCCTTCAAAAACCTCCGGATGCTCCGCCTGGGAAACTCCCAGATCAAAATTCCTGTGGAACTGCTGCATACAGGTGTAATTGTGAGAATGATATACACGCGCTTCTGATACATAGGCAACTCCATAGCCTTTTTTTACCATCCAGCCTGCATAGATCATATCTTCATTAAAAATAGCATGCTCCGGAAATCCACCAATCTCATCATAGATCCTGTGATCATAAGCAGCACAGACATTGGAGCAGAAATATGTTTTGATCCCGTAGGTCTGTACATCTTTTTCCGTTTTCAGACAGGACTGTTCCGGATAATTAAAGGAACGGGTATATTTTTCCAGAAATCTGCAGTCCTTTTTTGGAAGCTGACGCGCATAAGCGGCTCCTGCCTGTGGATTCTCTGCAAGAGCTCCTACCAGTGCTCCGATCAGTTCCCTGTCTGCCGGCATTGCATCCTGTGTCATAAATACAAGGATCTCCGCATCCGAAAGCTCTGCCGCCTGCCTTCTGGTACCGCCATGGTCAAATTCTTCTTTTGTAAGATGCCGGACTTCCACAAGCGGATATTCCTGTTCCCAGGTCTCTTTCCAAAATTTCTTTTCTGTATTCATGACAAGGATCTTATTGATAGGATATTTCTGTGTGCTGAGTCTTTCCAGCAGTTTTTCAAATTCTTCTCCCGGACGGTATGCCGGGATGATCACGTCTGTTTTTAATGTTTTCATATTTGTCTCCTGTCCAGAAAGGACCACCCGTTACTGGATGGTCCCTTCTGCTGGTTGCTTATTTTGATGTTTTATTCATTCTCCGAATAATCTTCTCCGTCGGTATAATCGTTATAATCCGTATCGGAATCGTCTCCGGAATAGTCCGTATCTGTGCTGTAATCGTCTCCGGAATAATCCGTATCTGTGCTGTAATCGTCTCCGGAGTAATCCGAATCATAATCTGTGTCTGTGCTGTAATCAGCATCATCACTTGTGTCCGTACTGCTGTAATCTGTGGATGTATCTCCCTGCCACGTGTACGAATCATCCGTTGCGTCATTCGGTGTATCTGTCACCGCAGGTGCAGTGTCCTGCACGTCGCCTCCGCCTGCGATATTTGTAATCTGAGCACTTCTGTTGAGTACATCCTGCGTCGGAGTGTAACTGGTGTCTCCATACAGAAACTGATGCATCTTCAGAACATTGGATTCCAGTGTGGTAGGTACGATAACGCTGCCCTTTACCTGGGCAAATTTATAATCGTTGGGGAAGCCTGTAGTTTCATCAATACTGTAGCCGATCATAGCCGGGATCATCTTCAGGATCTCTGTTTTGGAAACAGAAGTTTTGACCATCGGGAATACCTGATCCATAATATCAAAGATAGTGGAAAGTCCTGCCTTTTTCGCCTTATCTACGATCATCTGGATCACTCGTCTCTGTCTCTCGGTACGTCCCATATCAAGACTTGCAGTATAACGGATACGGCAGTAGGAGGTAGCCTGTACACCATTAAGATGATAGGTATCTACGATCGCTTCCTCATCCTCCGGCTTCGGATCCGGCAGTTCGATCGGTGTGTAGCTCTTTCCGGTTTCCTCTGATGTCTCCACACAGTAATTGTTCATATGAACGATCTCCGCATAGGAAAGAGGGATGTCCAATCCTCCGAGGCAGTCTACCACAGTTACCAGCGCATTAAAATCAATGGCAACATAATCTGTGATATTCAGATCCAGATTCGTATTCAGCATGGAAACCGCGTTGGTCGGTCCGCCAAATGCATATGCCGAATTGGCTTTGGAATAGGTATCATCCTTTACATTGAGAAGGGTATCTCTATAGACAGACACAAGTTTGACTGCCTTCGTATCATTGTTGATACTCGCAATGATGATGGTATCACTGTTCTCTGTATTCAGCTTCTCATTCTTGCTTCTGTGGTCCAGTCCGAACAGTGCATAGGTGGTATATCCCGTCATCTGCGGTGCCTGATCATTAGTTACAATATCCTGGTCTGCAAGATCTGTTTCCTGGATGTCGATCTTATCCAGTTTGGCTGAGATCTGACCATAAACGAACAGACCTCCGATAAACAGGAGCAGTACGACGATCTCCAGGATAAATAAAATCTTCTTGCTTTTTTTCCGAGGTTTTGACATCTTTTCCTTTTCCCCTTTTTAGTATGCGTTCTTATTAATAAATCCTTTGAATATGGTAAGAAACATGATCTTTATATCAAATCCCACAGACCAGTTTTCGATATAATACAGATCACACTCTATCCTTTTTCTGATAGAAGTATCTCCACGATAGCCATTTACCTGTGCCCACCCGGTAAGACCCGGCCGCACCTGATGCTTGACCATATAACGTGGTATCTCCTCCCTAAACTTTTCTACAAAAAACGGCCGCTCCGGTCTTGGTCCCACAAGACTCATCTCACCCTTCAGAATGTTAAAAAGCTGTGGAAGCTCATCCAGACTGGTATGACGCATAAATTTACCGATTCCGGTAACTCTTGGATCGTTCTTTACTGTCCACGCCTTTTTTTCTTCTGATTCTTTCTGGATCTCCATGGAACGGAATTTATACATCCGGAAAGTCTGATTGTGAAGCCCGACACGTTCCTGCTTATAGATCAGCGGGCCCGGCGAAGTCAGCTTGATCAGCATACACAACACCAGCATCACTGGTGAGGACACAATGATCGCAACGATCGCGCCTGCAATATCCATAGATCTCTTGATCAGTGCATTAAACGTGTTGCTCAGAGGCACATACCGGATATTGATCACCGGAAGCCCGAGAATATCTTCTGTATATGGTTTGGTCGGAATAATATTATTATAATCCGGAATAAATTTTGTGTGCACGCCGGATTTTTCACAGAGTGCAACGATCTCTTCCAGACGATAATACTCACTTAAGCCCAGGGTAATGGCTATCTCATCCAGACGACTGGATGGAAGGATGATCATCAGATTGGCGATTCGACCGATCACCTTAACGCCCTTATAAGTAGTGCCTGCCGGCACATTGTCATCCAGTATGCCCCTGATCACGTATCCCCATTGCGGATTCTGCAGGATCCTGTCTACATATTCCTCGGCAGCACGGCTGTATCCTACCAGCAGCACCTGTTTCTGGTTCATTCCTTTTTTGCGCATATCCCGGAGAATGTAAAATATAACCATACGCACAAACCATTCCAGGACGATATTGATCACACAGAAAGAAACCAGAGTAAGACGGGAATAGTCCAGCTCTTTAAAATTGTAAAGTGCAAACATGATGATAAGGAGCCCTAACGCATTTGCCTTCACAATTCCGGCAAGTACGAGACGACGCCCCTGCATTCGCATCGGTGTATAAAGATCAAAGGCCTGATAAAGAAGTAAATATCCCGGAATAATGAATATCAGCATAAACATATATTCCTGGACGGTCTTGGACTGGACCGCCGAATGTTCAAAAATTCCCTGAAAACGGATCAACCAGGCCAGGGCATAGGAGGCCGCGATCACAAATACATCGATCAGCATATGGAGACGACTGAAATTTTTCTGGTTGTCTTTAATCAATTTCCGCCACCTCATTTAAGTTCATTGCTTTTATCTTATAATAGATGAAACTCAAAAGCAATAAAATCTTCCCTCCGAAATATAAAAATTCTGTGAAAATATGATGTCTTAACCGGCAAAACGCCTAAAAATGTTGATCCAGAGTTCAAACTGGAGCTGTATATAACGCGGAAGATTCCTCATGGAAAATCTGACTTTTTTGTTTTTGCGGCTGATCTGAAAGCCGTTTTTGATGCCTGCAAGGTACTCACGTCCGAATCCCTTGGACGCAAAAAACAGGATCTTCGCACCGAATCCCACCAGAAAAAACGGAAGGTTCAGCACGATCTGGAGAAACGGCATATTCTTATAGATAAGATAAATATTGTTTCTGGAAGAATACCGGATCTTAAACTGATTATATCTGGAGCCGCTGGTGCCGCTTCCTACATGATAAACCTTCGCTTTTGGAGCATACCAGTTCTGATAACCGCAGATCCTGGCACGATAGCCGATATCCAGATCCTCCAGATAAGCAAAATGCTCCTCATCAAAATCTCCGATCCTGTCAATAAATTTCTTACGGTAGATCGCAGCTCCCGCACAGGTGGAAAAAATCTTCTGCTCTCGGTCATAATGGCGGATATCCTTGCCTTTTCCCCTGGCAAAAGCCCAGCCAAGGGCACAGTAATAATTTCCGGCATCATCCATCTTGTCCCTGTCATGAAGCTGGATCATCTTTGCCTGACAGGAAAATGCCTTCTTATGTCTGCGCAGGGCGGCAACCATCTCCTCCAGGAAATCCGGTTCCGCTTCCGTATCATTGTTCAGAAGCAGCACATATGGGGAACGTGCCGCATGGATCCCTTCATTGACGGCTCTGCTGAAGCCGTAATTCTCCGGAAGCTGTATCATGTGTACCCATGGATATTCCGCCGAAACAAACGCACAGCTGCCATCAGTGGAACCATTATCCACTAGTATAACCTCAAAATTACGGATAGTCTGTCTTTCAAGACTGGAAAGAACACCATCCAGATATGCCATTCCGTTAAAGTTTGGTATGACTACTGATACTTCCTGCATTGCTTTATCCCTTCTTCTTTCCCATTCCCGGAAGGGGCTTCAGGGAATAATTCCATTTGGTTAAAGAAAGATTTTTGTTATAGTATGGATCTCCTTTTTTCAGGATATCCAGCCAGTGACAGCGCATGTATTCGATCTCCGTCTGAAAACGACGGACCTTTTCCTCGCTGTCCTCAGTGCCTCTTGACTTGGATTCGTAATGATAGAGCTTCACATACGGATCATAGACGATCAGATGGCCGTGGCTGCGCACCTTCAGACAGAGATCCACATCATTAAACGCAACTGCAAGCTCTTCCGTAAAGCCTCCTGCCTCCAGAAAAACTTCCTTCTTCATCATCATACATGCTGCAGTCACACAGCTCATATCCTGCAGAAGAGAAGCCTTATGGAGATATCCGGTACGCTCTGCCGGCATATTCACAAACATGTTCCCGGCAATTCCGCCCATTCCCACCACGCAGCCTGCATGCTGAACGGTGTTGTCCGGATAGATCAGCTTGACGCCAACTGCACCTGTTTCCTTACGCTGGCACACGCTCAGCATCTCTGACATCCAGTCCGGATCGATGACCTTTACGTCATTATTCAGGAAAAGCAAGTAATCTCCTTTGGCATGGCGCACCCCGAAATTGTTAATGGCAGAATAGTTGAAGCCTTTTTTCCAGCGGATCAGATGGACCCTGGGATCCTCCGAAAGCTTTCTGTAATACCGAAAGATCTCTTCGGAGCTGCTGTTATTCTCCACAACGATGATCTCGTAATTTTTGTAGGCAGTTTTTTCAAAAATGGATTCCACGCAGGCCTGAAGCGTTTCTTTCTCCTCACGGTTCGGAATGATAACAGAAACCAGAGGTTCTCCCTGCACCGGATACTTCACACGGTAAAATCCAAAATCCGGAGTATGCTCCACGGTTCCCGGAGTTCCGGTCCGTTTGAGATTCCCCTCAATGGCACGTCTGCCGGCTTCAAAAGCATACATCTTGCTTGCCGGATTATCTGCTGTGGAGGATTTGTGGGTCCTCCAGTGATAAAGGATCTCCGGTACATGGACCACTTCCCTTGCCTGCTCCACACAGCGGAAAATGAAATCATAATCCTGGGCGCCGTCAAATTCCCGGCGGAATCCGCCCACCGTCTGCACTACGGAACGTCTTACCACCAGAAAATGGCAGATATAATTATTGGATCTTAAAAGATCCAGGTTAAAGTCCGGTTTCAGATGGGGCTGAAAATGTTCAGAAAGATCTGTCGTGACCTTATCCTCATCTGTATAGATCACATCCGCCTCCGGATGCTCCTCCAGTGCCGCCGCGATCTCATACAATGCATTAGGTGCCAGCAGATCATCATGATCCAGAAGTGCGATAAAATCACCCTCTGCCATGGCAAAAGCTGCGTTTGTATTTTCTGCAATGCCAAGATTCTCTTTCAGATCCTGATAGCAGATCCTCCTGTCCATCTCTGCATAGGATCTCAGCACAGTCTGCATGTCCGGATCCTCCGGGCTTCCGTTTGCCAGACACAGCTCCCAGTTCTCATATGTCTGTGCAAGGAGAGAGTCCAGCATCTGTCTTAAAAAACGCTCCGGTGTCAGATATGCAGGTACCACAATGCTGATCAGCGGCCCATCCGGAAATTTGCGTTTCCGCTGCTTCTCCAGTGTTTCCTCGTCAGGTCTGTATGCCTCATACCATGGTCCGTAAGGAACCTCTTCCGGTTCAAAACGTTCATGAAGCCGGATCCAGAACTCTTTCAGGCCATAATGCTTCAGGTATCTTAAGCCCTTCTGTACTGTATAGGGGGAAAGCTTCTTTATAAGTCTGTCCCATTGGATCTTTCCTGTAGAATCATCTTTACTCATATATTATCTCCGTATTACTCAGTTTGATGTTACTGTTCACTCTGTTCTCAGTAACAGTTTGATGAACATATTTTACCATTCCATCATTTTTTTTGCAAGGAAGAGAGAAAATGTGTTATACTGAGCTTACGTATGTATTGCTTACATAAGAATTATTTTTTATACAGGAGTACCATTTATCATGAAAAAATCAAGAATAACCACAGCGCTTCTGGCTATTGGGATCTCCGCTTCCATGGTGTTCCAGACTCCAGTTTTCGCCACAGAAGAAACCGCTGTTGCTGTATCCTCCGGTGTTACCACCAATGGGATCAGCGGATGGCCTCAGGGGCCTGAGATCACTTCCGCATCTGCCGTGATCATGGAAGATACTTCCGATACGATCCTCTATGCCAAGGATATGGACACCACGCTTTCTCCGGCCGGCGCAGTTAAGATCATGACCTGTCTTCTGGCACTGGAGAACAGCCAGCTTGACGATCAGGTTACCATGACAGAAACCGGTGTATCCGGTGTTACAGACGGAGGCGCTCATATTTCCTCACAGCTCGGAGAGGTATTTACCATGGAGCAGTGCCTTTACGCTCTGATGCTGGCCTCTGCCAATGACATTGCTCTCCAGGTCGCAGAACAGATTGGCGGATCTGTGGATGCCTTTGTCCAGAAAATGAACGACCGTGCCCGAGAACTTGGATGCACCAATACGGTATTTACCAATCCTACCGGTCTCCCGGATGACAACCAGCATACCACAGCACATGATCTGGCTCTGATCATGCAGGCGGCTATCCGTAATGACAGCTTCCGCACCATCTCCGGAGCCACCTCCTATACGATCCCGGCTACCAATGTTTCCGGCGGGACCCGTAACCTGACAAGCTCTTTTACCATGACAGATCCTGCATCCGCTTCCTATTATGAAGGATGTATCGGCGGTCGTGAAAGTTCCACCACTGCTTCCGGAAGCGTTCTTGTCACAGCTGCACAGCGAAACGGTACTACTCTGATCGCAGTAGTCATGAACGGAGCGACCGGTCAGACAGCCAACGAAGCAATCTCACTTCTGGATTACGGTTTTTCCAATTTCCAGCTTCTGGATCTCAGCGAGGATGATTTTCACATCCTGTCCGGCGGCACTGTAATGGTTCCATCCGGTGCGACCGCAGACGACCTGACTACAGAAGATACGGAATCTGATGGTCAGATCTTACGCATCTATTCCTTTGGCGGAACTCAGGTGGGAACTGCAGTTGTCGAGGATCCCTCACAGGAAAGCTCCTCCGATGTACTGGAAAATGATGAAAACATGGATTCTGCAAAAGCTTATTCCGAATCCAGATCCCAGATCCCGTATTTTGCCATTGGCGGGG
>ULSC01025864.1_pt1 | contig 11569 bp, 9 predicted proteins | sample 1955981 | NCBI WGS metagenome assembly ULSC01 (sample SAMEA4835698, study PRJEB28245) | human gut metagenome | biome: gut microbiome; material: fecal sample | place: Denmark | collected 2008
ACCAATCTTATAGATTTTATCTACACCGGCAAGTCTAGCCGCATACGCAATATTAGGGTGAATAGTTCCATTTTTATCCGGTGGAGTTACCATAACAACATTTTGAACACCGGCAATTTTTGCGGGTAATGCATTCATTAAAACACTGCTTGGATATTGTGCACGTCCTCCTGGAACATAGATTCCTACTGCTTCAAGAGGTAGTACTCTTTGGCCTAAATAGATTCCCTTTTCTTTCTGCAACAAATATCCATTTTGTTTTTGAAGTTTATGAAAATCTTCGATATTTTCTTTAGCAAGTTTCATTGCTTCTACAAACGAATCATCACATTTTAATATTTGTGCATCCCATTCTTCTTGAGATACTTCCATTGTATCTAAGCTTACCTTATCAAATTGTTGTGTATATTTTAGACAAGCCTCATCTTTATTTTCTTTTACATCCTGAATAATATTTGATACTGTAACCAAGACATCTGTACTTAAATCTTGTGTTCGTGACATCAAATATTCTTTCAATGCATCTTTATCTTCTTTATAAATTCTAGTCAACATCTTCATTCACCCTCTTACTTAAATCATGGATTACTTTCATCACTTCTTCGTGTTTTAACTTAAAGCTTGCTTTATTCACAATAACACGTGCACTAATGTCACAGACTGTATCTAGCACAACTAAACCATTTTCTTTTAAGGTTGTTCCTGTTTCCATAATATCTACGATTCCGTCGCACAGACCTAAAATAGGTGCTAATTCTACAGATCCATCAATCTTAATAATTTCAACATCCATACCTTTGGACAAAAAATATTGTTTAGCTACACGAGGATATTTGGTTCCAATCTTAATGTGTCCTACTTTTGAAAACAACTGATTTTGAGGTAGGCTAGCCACAATGAATTTACACTTGCCAATCTTCAAATCTAACAATTCATAGTTATCATTCTCATTTTCTAAAATGGTATCTTTTCCAACAACACCAATATCAGCAACACCATGATTAACATAGGTAATACAATCGTTGGATTTCACTAAAAAATATTGAATGTCATGTACAGAATCTTTAAACACCAAGGCACGACCCTTATCTTTTAAAGCTTCTACTCCATAACCAAGTTCTTCTAACATAGCAACAGTTTGTTTTTCTAAACGTCCCTTTGTGAGCGCAATCGATAAGCTCATGCTTGTACCTCCTCTACATAAATAGATTCATTTGTTGATGGTTCTAAAATGACGATTCCTTCTTTTCTCAAATTTTTTGCTTGTTTCATAGCTTCAATTTGTTTGTCTTGTGGATAATACAATTTATATTTCTTTTTCGATTGTACATCCACATAATCAATGAGTGGATCTAGCTTTACACTAAAGCCACAAGCTGGAAGATCACGACCAAACTTCTTTAATAAACAGTCATATCGACCGCCACTTAAGATACTTGTTCCAACACCTGAAACATAGCCTTCAAAAATAATTCCGGTATAGTAATCCAAATGGGCAACTTTTCCTAAATCTACGGTTACATTTTCTAAATATCCTAATTCTTTTAAAGATTGGATACATTCTTTCATAGAATCTAAGACATCCTTTAATGAATCATCGAAACAATACGTATATGCTTCATCTAATATATTCACGTCTCCACATAGGAATGGAAGGTGCATAAAGAAATCCACAATTTTTTCACTGAGATACAATGAATCCAAGTAAACTTTCAGATCGACCATGCTTTTCTTATCAATTAAATTGGCTAGAGTATTGACTTCTTCTGTGCTCAAACGAACAACTTTGCAAGCCGCCTGAAAAAACTGCACATTTCCAATTTCGAGCGTATAGTTTTTAAAGTTTTTCATGACTTCTAAAGCGCAGCACAAGACTTGTACATCACTTTTTGAATCCAATCCAATCAATTCAATGCCACAATCTGTGACTTCACTTCTTTTGCCTGCAAATTTTTGGCGTACTTTAAATACATTTGAAGTATAGCGATAGCGAAACGGAGGTTTTGAATCTTTAAATTTCGATGCACAAACACGTGCAATTGGAACGGTCATATCCGTTCTTAATGTTAGAATTCTTCCATTTTCATCAAAGAATTTATACATATCTGTTGTTTGAATGTTTTTAAATGCATTTTCATATGTTTCATAATACTCAATCGTTGGTGTAATGATTTCTTCATATCCAAAGGATTCAAAAATCTGTTCCAAAGTATTTTGTAAATATTTTTTCTTTTCACACTCATTCAAAATCGTATCTTTCATCCCTTGTGGTAATTGTATTTGTTGCATGTAAACAAACCTCCTTATACACAAAAAAACTTCCGTCCTAAGGACGAAAGTTTAACTCACGTGGTTCCACCTTATTTTACTAATAAATTAGCCTCAAACCTGATAACGCCAGGAATACGTTAAAAACTACTTAGTTTCATCTTTACAGCTCAAAGACGTGTTCAAATAGCCTTACTCTTTCTTTTCACCAACCAGAAAGTCTCTTGAAGCAGTACTATTTTACTATTTCTTTTCATTGCTTTGAAAATAATATAGCCTTGATGAAATTAAATGTCAAGTTGAAATGTAAATTTTTTACATTATTTTTCCCATGAATAATAGGAGCCTCCAAACACAAACAGATGCTCAAACGGTAATAAAGAACGAATCCATTCATTGAAGCCTTTTGGATTCTTTTCATCGTGGACAATTGTTTTCACTAAGCGATTCTTTCCACCGACATTTTTATACATCCTTAATTGCCATCCATTTTCTTCTACTTCTTTGGTCTCTAGATCCAAACTTGACATCGCTTCTAAAATGGCATAGGCATCTTCTTTAGAAATCGTAGCTTGTTGCGTTTTTAAAGCCTGTACACCTTCTTTTGACATAACATACCTTGTTAGATAGACTCTTCCATTAGCACTGATTGTCAAATTCTGTGCCACCTCTTCAGAGATGCTCGCATAATGCCACTTACTTAATAAGTTACGATTTAACTTAACACATTGAAGTGTATCTGATTCTTTTAAAGATAAATATCTCAACAATAATTCTTTAAACATCCCAGATTCAATAACGCCTTTTAAAAAGGAAGGAACATAATTTTCTTTTTCAAAAACATATGTAATATAGGTATATACTTCCGTTTCATTCAAATCATGAATGCTTTTATTTAACACAGAATCAATGTGCAGCATATATTGTTCATCATTTAAATTTTCCATTTTTAAACAATGATACACATTTAATATAATCGGATCATATGCACCTTTTACGCGATATCCCACGTGTAATAAATCTACACATGCATGAATGCTTTCAATCATTGAATCACCTACTTCGTATTTGAAACGGCCCAAGAAGCATCTACAATATAATCTTGTTTAATATCTGATAAGAAGACTTCTTCCACTTGTTTATATACACCTTCATGAAATGGCATAAAATGCATCTTATCACTTTCTTTTTCATCCAATACCATAACGTAATGTGGATTTTCAAAATTTTGAATATTCCAATAATAAAGACCATTTACATTATCGGCATCTTCATATTGAGATAGTACAAGGAGTTTATAAAGTTCCATAATACGATCATCATATCCACTATCTGAAATCAAAATCTTCTCGATCCAGTCTCGCTCATTATCTACGATTCGTACTGTATAATCTTCGCCTACATTGGCATGATCTAATATTTTTTTAATGGGTTCCAGTTCTTTTTCTTCTGTAAATTGAATCAATAACTTTTTTTCCATATCGTGATATAAAACTGGATACGGAATATGGAATTTAGAATGGCAATGTGCACATTCCATATCAAAGAGTTTTCCACTTAACACTCTATTTTTCATATCTTTGTCCATTTGAACGTTGATCGACGTAAAAATATCAACATTAAACTTTTCATTACATTCAGGACATACTAATTCTATTTTATTTTCCATTCCAAATTACTCCTATTTATTCGCTAATACATTGGGAACAAGTTCGACAAAACAATCTTCATATTCTTTTTGAAGTGCTATTTTCAATTCTCGATTAGCTACTTCCAATTCGGTATACGACATCATATCAATTCGTGTTGTGAAATAGATGGATATCCACATTTTTCTTCCTGTTGTCGTAATATCATAAAATACCGGATCATATGGATAATTATCCAACACAGAAGAGGATATGTTTTTGATTTTTGTGACTTCTTTTTCATCTGGACTCAACAACATCAAACTACGAAAACTTTCTCCTATCATTTGAATCGGTTCTTTCATCATGCCTAAGGCAAGGACGATTGCGACAATCTGATCAAAATAGACAGATATACAAGAGAGTGGTGTGTGCACTAAAAATGAAGATAGAAAAAACGCAAGTGATACACCTATGCTTGAAAACACATCGATTTTCCATCCATAAATTTCTACATCTACAGTTGGTGATGTTACTTTTTTATTAATTCGCATTAAAATCAATAAAATCAGTGCAGAAAAGCATGTTAATATCGTTTCAAACAAAGATACCTGCATGTGGTCAATTTCATTACCACCATTCAACATGATTTGAACATTATTCATGATCAGAACCATCATAACCGCAATAAACATGAATCCTTTTAAAAGAATCAAAATACTTTCAAGTTGTGCATAGCCAAAGGGATGTTTTTCCGTAACTGGCTTATAAAATAAAGGAATAATATAAATCGTTAAACCAATCACGACAAGTTCAGTTGAATCATAGACTGTATCTGCCAATACAGATTGCGATTTAGAAAAGATTGCCATGATAAGTTCTGCAAGCGCAAATACAACACCGGACCAAAATGAAATACGCATCACAATTTGTTCCTGTTTTTCTTTCATTTTCTCACCTAATTTCCTCATTATTATATCACAAGAAAAAGGAACGCTTAATAAAACGTCCCTATTGTTGATTACGAATGTAGTTTAATGCGCCACCCGCCATAAGAATATCAATATCTTCTTGACTGATTGGTGCATGTACTTTGTATGTTTCATTCTTTGTCACATTTTCAACGATCAAATCTAATGAATCATATAATGCGTTTACATTTTCTATCTTTAATTCATCCATTTCATCGATTTTATCGTAGTCTGATTTATCTGTAAATATCAGTGGCAACAAGCCAAAATTGACTAAATTAGCCAAGTGAATACGGGCAAATGATTTTGTCAAAACAGCTTTAATGCCTAAATACATAGGTGCAAGTGCTGCATGTTCTCTACTTGATCCTTGTCCATAGTTTTCTCCAGCTACAATGATTCCACCATTATTTTCTTTACATACTTCATCAAAATGAGGTTTGTTATTTTCAAATACAAATGTGGATAACTTTTCGATATTTGAACGATACGGTAATACCTTAGCTCCTGCTGGAGCAATGTGATCGGTTGTGATATTGTCTGGTAATTTAATTACAACTTTTTTATCAATTGTTGAATCCATTGGCGTATTTACTGGTAGTGGTTTAATATTGGGTCCACGAACAATTTCCACATTTTCTGGATCCTTACTTGGAGCATAAATCAATGAATCATCGATATAGCTTTGTTCTTTTTCAAATTCATCCGCATATTCCAAAGTGGTTGGATCGGTGATGACTCCTGTAATTGCACTGGCTGCAGCTACTTCTGGTGATACTAGATAAATACCTGCACTTAATGTGCCGCTTCGACCATAAAAGTTACGGTTAAATGTACGTAAACTTACGGCATCACTCTTTGGACTTTGTCCCATACCAATACATGGTCCACATGTACATTCTAGAATTCTTGCTCCACAAGATACAAATGTCGCAAGTGTTCCGTTTTCAATTAATTTCATTAAAACTTGTCTAGATCCTGGTGAAACCACAAGACTTACATTGTGAGCAATCTTTTTCCCTTTTAAAATGGCTGCGGCTTTCATTAAATCTTCATAACCTGAGTTAGTGCATGATCCAATCGCAACTTGATCCACTTTCATTCCGGCTAGTTCAGACACATTTTTTATAGCATCTGGTGAATTTGGACATGCCGCTAATGGAGTAAGTTCATCCAGATTGATTTCAACTGTTTCGTCATAATGACAACCTTCGTCTGCACTTAAAGCAATGTAGTCTGATTCTCTTTGTTGGCGCTTCAAAAATTCACGAGTTACTTCATCACTTGGAAAAATAGACGTAGTTGCACCAAGTTCTGCCCCCATATTTGTGATGGTAGCTCTTTGGTAGACACTTAAATTTTTAACGCCTTCTCCGGTATACTCAAATACTTTTCCAACTCCGCCTTTTACACTTAATAATTCTAACAATTTTAAAATAATATCTTTACTTGAAACACCATGTGCTAAAGTTCCCGTTAATTTTACTTCGACTACTTTAGGACATGTTAAACGGTAACCAATTCCTGCCATAGCTTTGGCGACGTCCAATCCTCCAGCACCAATGGCGATACATCCCATAGCGGAAGATGTTGGTGTGTGTGAATCGGAACCAATCAATGTCTTTCCTGGTTTGGCAAAACGTTCTAGATGAACTTGGTGACAAATTCCATTTCCGGGTTTTGAAAAATAAATCCCATATTTACTAGCTACACTTTGAAGATAAGCATGGTCATCTGCATTCATAAATCCATTCTGTAATGTATTGTGATCCACATAGCTGACAGATAATTCTGTTTTTACTTTTTTAACGCCCATAGCTTCAAACTGCATATAAGCCATAGTTCCTGTGGCATCTTGTGTTAGAGTCTGATCCATTTTGATTTCAATAGGTTGCCCCGCTTCTAATTTCCCTTTTAATAAATGTTTTTCTAGAATCTTATACGTTAAATTTTGCATAGACAATATCCTCCATTTGGAATTATAACAAAAAATGTAACATAATGAAAGTTTATGTTATAATATGAAACATATGAAAGGAGGTTTCAGAAAGTGAAGACACTTAAAGAAATCTATCAAGCTAATGAAGAACTCAATTATATCGATTCTTCCTTATACTCTAGATATCGTGTAAAAGCTGGTCTTAGAAATGATAATGGCACGGGAGTTAAGGTGGGTCTGACTAAGATTTGTGATGTTATTGGATATAAATTTGTTCATGAAAAAAAATACAACATTGATGGACAACTAATTTACAGGGGATATCCCATCAATTATTTAGTTGATAAACAACCTAAAGATCGTATTTTTGGATTTGAAGAAGTCGCATTCCTTTTGATTTTTGGCACATTACCAACAGAAGAACAGTTACAAGAATTTAAAGATTATTTATTGAACTTTAAAATGGGGCCTGTAGACTTACAGTATGAAACACCAAACATATTAAATGCACTTCAAATCGAAGTGTTGAAGTTATACGCAAAAGATCCAAGCGCTGATACAGATGACTTGGAAGAACGAATGATGAAAGGATTAAACATTCTAGCGAGTATTCCACTTTTCACATTTTCATATGCCCGCAACAAAGTCTTTAAATCCTATCCTTATCCCGACAAAAGCCTAGCCGAAAATATCTTATGTATGGCTAGAGGGAATGATCAATATACTTTAGAAGAGGCAAGAATCTTGGATACTTTATTAATGGTTCATGCCGATCATGGTGGTGGAAACAACTCAACCTTTGCCAATGTCGTAATATCGAGCACAGGAACAGATATCTATTCTTGTATTTCGGCTGCCATTGGTTCTTTAAAAGGACCTAAGCATGGGGGTGCCAACTGTAAAGTTACCAATATGTTTAAAGCTATCTTCCATGAGGTTGGATTTACAACGGATAAATTAACACTAAAAAAGATTGCGAATCGTTTGTTAGATAAAGACTTCTTTGATCATAGTGGATTAATTTATGGAATTGGACATGCGATTTATACGAAGAGTGATCCTCGTGCATTATTGATTCAGCAACAATGTGAAATGCTCGCAAAATCAAAAGGACAAGAAGATATCTACAATTGTATCCATGCATTTGAAAAAGTTGCCGTTGAAGTCATGAAAGAAAGAAAAGGCATCGATGTATGTGCCAATGTTGATTATTATTCCGGCTATGTTTATTCATTGCTGGGGATTGAAAACGACTTGTTTACACCACTATTCGCAATCAGTCGTACAGCCGGATGGGTTAGCCATCATTTGGAGAATCGTCAATCAAACCGAAAATTAATACGACCTGCCAATGTATATGTAGGAGAAATGGAGGAAAACGAATGACTACAATAACAGTTTTTAAAGGGGACGGGATTGGTCCTGAAATTACGGATGCGGTAATCAAAGTATTAAATGCTGCAGGGGCAGATTTAGAATATGAATTCTTTAACGTAGGTGCAAAGATATATGAAGAAACAAAAGAATATATTCCAGAAAAAGCATTTGAATCTTACGAAAAGAATAAAATTCTATTGAAGTCTCCTATCACAACTCCAGTTGGTAAAGGTTTTCGTTCATTGAATGTCACTTTGAGAAACAAATATGACTTGTGGGCAAATATTCGTCCAGCTAAATCGAATCCTTGTATTCCTACTCGTTTTGAAAATGTAGATATCGTAACTTTTAGAGAAAACACGGAAGATCTATATGTAGGAAAAGAAGAACAAATTGATGAGAATACAGTATATGCATATAAAATCATCACAAAAAAAGCGAGCACAAGAATTATCAAGGCTGCTTTTGAATATTGTGTAAAACATAATCGCAAAAAATTAACTTGTGTACATAAAGCTAACATCTTAAAAATGAGTGATGGTTTATTCCTTCATATTTTTGAAGATATTGCCAAGGATTATCCTCAAATTGAAGCCAATTCTTTGATTGTAGATAATACTTGTATGCAGTTGGTTATGCATCCCGAACAATTTGATGTGATGGTCATGCCAAATCTTTATGGAGATATCGTTTCCGATTTAACGAGTGGATTAATTGGTGGTTTAGGATTACTTCCTAGCTGCAATAAAGGTGATGAATATGCGATGTATGAAGCTGTGCATGGCAGTGCTCCTGATATTGCTGGTAAACACATTGCCAATCCAAGTGCTTTATTATTGTCAGCTTGTATGATGTTAGATGATTTACATCAAGATGTGGTTTCTAGTAAAATCCGTAAAGCTTTAAATAAGGTGTTCGAAGAACATAGTGTATTAACACCAGATCTTGGTGGCAATGCAACAACTGAACAATTCACAGACGAAATCATTAAAAATTTATAAAAAAAAAAGGAAGACGATGTTTATTCATCGTCTTCATCTTCGTCAGCCAATAATGGTTGGCGATTTTTTAATGTTAAAATATATGTTCCATCTTTTGGATATGCACTTTTGTCTTTTTGATCACTCAAGATTTCCAATTCACATGGATATCCTTCGTTTTCAAGAATCTGTAAAAGATTATCCTTACCAATTTTTTTAGTAATTGCACGTCCACATGCACAGTTACCATATTGATCAAGGCATTGTTTAATCCACACAGGAATTTTTGAAGCTGCCATTGTATCCTCCTTGATTAAAAGTATTCGCAAGCTATATCATATGCAAAACACCTTTAAAAATCAAGTAGAATCCAACTTAACCTTCTAAAACTGCAATAATATTTGGATAATATGTAAAACGATCATCTACAAACTGTAAAGCTTGGTTTGCGATTTGTTTTGCCTTGTCTTTATCAACGCCTTCATAAATTGAAGCATAACGATAATAGATATAATCTTTGATTTGATTTTCTCTTAAGATATAAGCATAATCTGCATCACCTAATCCATAATCACCATGTAAGATATATAGATCAGCTACATCCATCATAACACGATTACTGTACTTGTTATGTAAGTCTTCTAATTGTGATAATACTGCGAAAATAAAGTGTTCATAGTAATCTACATCTTCATATTTCCATGTTTTCAAAACACTGTAAGCTAGATCCATGAATTCTTCAACAAACTTTTCTACATCAACGCCAACTTCTTCTTCTAATTTCTTTGAATCATGAATATCTTTGTGTTGTGCAATCATCAATACTTTACGCATTGTATCAAATTGATCTTTATATTCTTCTCCATCCGCAACAACATCTGTAAATTTATAATTCAATGCATGTGTAACATCTGCTTGTAAATCTTCAGGTTTTTGAGGTTTGATATCTGCTGTCTCAAATACTTTTGATACAAGTACTTCTACCAATCCTTCATCATAACCATCTTCTTCAAAGTTAAACTTACCAGTCAATTGATATTTGTTTACTAGATTTTCGGAAACAGATTTTACATCCGGATTTAAGATCAATTGTTGAATAATTGAATCGCGAGTTACATCCATTGACATAGCTTTTGCTAAATCTAGGCATGTATCTAATGATAACTTAGCATATTGTTCTTCTTTAGTCATTTTCTTAGTTGTAGCCTTTTTAGTTGTAGTTTTCTTAGTAGTTGTCTTTTTAGTAGAAGCTTTCTTTGTTGTAGATGGTTTAGCAGCTGTTTTTTTAGCTGGAGTCTTCTTTTCTACAGTTGCTTTTTTAGCAGTTACTTTCTTTTTCTCTACAGATTTAGCTTCTTCTTTTTTTGCTGGAGCCTTCTTTTCTGCAGTTGCTTTTTTAGCAGTTACTTTCTTTTTCTCTGCAGGTTTAGCTTCTTCTTTTTTAGCTGGAGCCTTCTTTTCTGCAGCTACTTTTTTAGCAGGTGCTTTCTTTTCTTCTGTAGGTTTAGCTTCTTCTTTTTTAGCTGGAGCCTTCTTTTCTGCAGCTACTTTTTTAACAGGTGCTTTCTTTTCTTCTGTAGGTTTAGTTTCTTCTTTTTTAGCTGGAGCCTTCTTTTCTGAAACTACTTTTTTAGCAGGTGCTTTCTTTTCTGCAACAGGTTTAGTTTCCACTTTTTTTTCTTCAACAGGTTTTACTGCTTTAACTTCTTCTTTTTTATCAACTACTTTTTTATTTGTAACTTTTTTTGTTGTTTTTGTTGGCATACGGAACCTCCCTTAAACATGCTTTCTATAACGCTATTATATCACTGAATAGAAATAATCCAAAATTTGTATAGACAAAATAGCGTATTTGATGCATGTATTTTGTTTAATTTGGTGTATACTACAGAATATAGCATGCAAAAGGAGGAATCACCATGCAAACACCACCTGAATTTAGACCCAAAACATATGTCCCTGTTCGAAATAAAATTATAACCACTGTAGGTATAATCCTATTATCGGGTGTCGTTGGATTTGGTGCTGGCTATGCCGGAAGCCATCTATCTAATAATGCCAATGTCACTATTCAACAACAAACTAATAAATCCAATTCTGGAACCGTTCAAGTATCAGATGTTTCTGACATCGTAGAAAAATGTAAAGATAGTGTTGTCGAAATCACAACTGAATCTGTTTCAAGTGGAAATTCCATTTTTGGACAATACGTTTCACAAGGTGCCGGCAGTGGAGTCATCATCAGTAAAGATGGATATATTGTTACGAATAACCATGTAGTAAGTGGAGCAACAAGTTTAAAAGTGACAACTACAGATGGCACAGAATATGATGCGAGTGTTGTTGGTAAAGATTCACAGACAGATTTAGCCGTTATTAAAGTGGATGCGAACAACCTACAGGCTG
>ULSC01031876.1_pt1 | contig 11383 bp, 9 predicted proteins | sample 1955981 | NCBI WGS metagenome assembly ULSC01 (sample SAMEA4835698, study PRJEB28245) | human gut metagenome | biome: gut microbiome; material: fecal sample | place: Denmark | collected 2008
TAGCAGATTTCCCGTATCATACAAGGCTGTGGCACAAGCTCTTTTACCATCCTTTAAAAGTGTGACCCTATATAGTCTTCTGCTCTCATTACTTCGCTCACAGAAGCACTTTAACACTATGTATGATATGACAAAACCAAAGCATATCATAACTGTCGCATCAGAGCTGAAAAAGCTGTCCAGAGCTGTTACTATGCCTCCGGTCAGCACTGTTACAAACATACATAGTGCAAAAAGTCTTAGAAACGGGATTTTTCTGCCAGCCTGTCTGCCTATTGCAAGCCTTGCCGCAAGCGGTACGACCACCAGAACAGAGGTCCATTTATAAAACGCATAGCTGCCTGCCAGAAGAAGCAGTACACATTCACATACCGATGCACCCACTGCAGAAGCAATCAGACGTACCACCTTCCCGATCAATGGAATTTTTAGCATATATATGACAAATATAAGTATGAGACAATTGGTGATAAATGTACGAAGAAGAAAAATATCGAGATAAAATGCATAGATAATTTTTCACCTCACTTTCACAGACAAGAATAGCGTAAAAGCAGGTTTTTAAGTGCCGTAATATGTCGACAATAAGCAAAAAAGACATGCAGCCCAAAAGCTGCATGTCCTATAAACTATCGTCTTGAATTCTTAAGGAAATCCGGAATATTAATCTCTACAGGCTTAACCGTGCTCTCAGGCTGGCGTGGCTTCTGGATACCTGTATATGCATGTGCAGGTGCTGTCTGCTGTGGCTGGGCAGCTGTATGAAGTCCGCTTGTTGCTGTTGTGTGAAGTCCTGCTGTGGCTGTGGATTGTGTTCCCATGCCTGAAACAGGTCTTGCAGCTGTCTGATTCGGATATACCATACGGTTTTGCATACCGCCTGCCATTCCTGCACCATGCGCTGCCTGCTTGCCCGGCATATCTATCTTCTCTGAAACATCCTCCAGTCCTGTAGCAATAACAGTGATAGAAGCCTGATCAGTCATGCTCTCATCAAACTTGGCACCAAAGATAATATTGGCATTCTCTCCTGCCAGATCCTGTACATAGCTTGCTGCATCATTTGCATCCATAAGGGAGATATCTCCTGAGATATTGATAATTACATGTGTTGCACCATTTATCTTTGTCTCAAGAAGAGGTGAAGCAACCGCAAGCTTAACAGCTTCGATAGCCTTATCATCCCCCTGTGCACTACCGATACCGATATGTGCCATACCCTTGTCCTTCATGACAGTCTGTACATCTGCGAAGTCAAGGTTGATAAGTGCAGGAAGATTAATAAGATCAGTGATTCCCTGAACTGCCTGCTGCAATACCTCATCTGCCTTCTTGAGTGCATCCGGCATTGTTGTGCGACGGTCTACTATCTCGAGAAGCTTATCATTTGGAATGACAATAAGTGTATCAACGCTCTCCTTAAGTCTCTCTATTCCTGAAACAGCATTAATCATTCGCTGCTTTGCCTCAAATTTGAATGGTTTTGTAACAACACCAACTGTAAGTATACCCTGATCCTTTGCTATCTTTGCAACAACAGGAGCTGCACCTGTACCGGTTCCGCCTCCCATACCGCATGTGACGAATACCATATCAGCGCCCTTTACTGCTGCCTGAAGCTCCTCTGCGCTCTCCTCAGCGGCCTTCTGACCGATCTCAGGCTGCGCACCTGCGCCGAGTCCCTTTGTAAGCTTCTCTCCAATCTGTATAAGTGTAGGAGCCTTACAAAGCTGTAAAGCCTGCTTATCTGTATTGATACCGATAAACTCTACTCCACCAATATTCTCATCAATCATTCTGTTAACTGCATTGTTACCGGCTCCTCCGACTCCAATGACAATAATCTTTGCGCTGTTATCAGCCTCGTTAGTTCTTATCTCAAGCAAGGTGATTCCTCCTCTTTCTTTCCCAAAATTTAATTTTCTATATAAAAATATCGAATATTCTTAAACTCATTTATTCTATAATATAATTTTTCTCCAAAATAATCAACTATAAAATATGATTTTTTTTATTTAGTTTTACATTATTCTGACTTGTCAAACACAATATTTGTTGTTTCTTCCGTCCAGCTCTCTAAATGTAGTGTACCGGACTGTCCCTCAAGCGATGGCATGATAGCCTTAAGCCTCTCTATTTTACGTGTAAGCTTTGTCGTGTCACCAATTATCACACTCACATTACCATACTTGGCTACCGGTGCATTTTGCGCACCATAATCCACAGAATCCGGCACAAGGTCCTGCCTTTTTAATCCCTGGGTAAGCTCAAGGATATCTTTTAGCATAGCCTGCTTAATAGGCAGCTTCTCATAAAGCACTACCTTGTCACAGCTTATGCCGTCTATACATGGCACACCCGGCACCGTGTCTGAGGATGTCTCCACCACAAAGCCATCCTTATCAAAATATGCATTCTCATTAATTCCCGGAATATATATGTATCCAAGCATTCCTTTTTCATAAACTGATATATGAAGAGTATGCGGACTATCCAGGCTTATGCTCATTGTATCAATAAACGGTATTTTTTTAGTATCCTTTACCTTATATTTCAGATAGACATACAGTGAGTTCCATGAGTACTTATCATTAAGCACCGCATCCTCTATAGTCTTTTGGTCGTAAAGCTCATTGCCCTCGACAACTACCCTTTTTACCGTAAACAGCTTAAGTGCAATGAGAAACAGTATCGCGAGCACTGCTATCGTAATTAGCAGTCCCATAAAAAAATGCTTTAATCTCTTTTTATGTTTTCTTTTTTTCTTAATCATTATATTTCACGCCTTAATCTACACATTTTCAAGCCTGATGCCTCTTGACACAGACAAAACAAGCCCTATTTCCGCCATCAGGAATATGATTGACGTACCTCCATAGCTGATAAACGGCAGAATAACACCGGTATTTGGAAGTGAATTGGTAACTACCGCAATATTCAGTATCACCTGGATTGCAATATGACTCATCACACCAATCACTAAAAGTGAGCCATACAAATCCCTTGCATTGTTTGCAATGACCATCATACGCCATATAAGCAGTATAAAAAGTAAAATAAGGCAGATAGCTCCAAACAGTCCAAGCTCTTCACAAATAATTGTAAATATCATATCATTTTGTGACTCCGGCACATTGCCAAGCTTCTGTAAGCTCTCTCCAAGTCCTTTTCCAAACAATCCGCCCGAGCCTATCGCATAAAGTCCCATCATAGTCTGGAATACTGCGTCTGGTCCCGCAGTCTCCGGATGCAGCCATGCCTCAATACGTGTACTTCTATAGCCTGCCAGCATGACAAACGCCACTGCAAACACAACTACCGCCACTGCTACAATAATAAACTGCAGATACTTTGGGCTTGCGACAAACAGCATACAGACCGAAATGCCTATGATGATAACTGCCGTACTCAGATTGCTGATTGCAACAACTATTATGAGCGGAATAAGCATAGCAAGCACCTTTACCAGACTTAAAAATTTATCAAACTGCTTGGGTATCTTGTCTATAATCATAGCCATAAACAGTATGACCGCAATTTTAGCCACTTCTGAAGGCTGGAACTGTATTGGTCCTATGCCAATCCATCTCGATGAACCATGTGAGCTTGAGCCTATTTTCGGCACAAACACAAGCACACACAGTATAAGCGATACTATATACGCAAAAAAGCCAAGCTTTTTCCAATATCTGTAGTCGACCTTTGCCAGAAATACCATAGGTATAAGTCCCAGTACAATATTTCGTATCTGAAGCTTAAGATAGTGCATGCTGTCATGATTTTTGATGGCCGATGTGTATGCACTCGAGCTATATAGCATAACAAGACCAAAGCAGAGCAGAAATATAACTATAAACAACAGGTTGTAGTCGAAATAAGGTATTCCTTTTTCTTTTTTTTCTTTATTCTTACTACTTCTTCTACGCTTTCCTGCCAAAATATTTACTCCTTAAATCCTTTTACTATTTCCTTAAAGATACGTCCGCGCTCCTCATAGTTAGGAAACATGCCCCAGCTTGCACATGCAGGTGATAAGAGCACTGCATCACCTGAAACAGCATGCTCATAGCAATAATTTACTGCATCCTCAAACGTATCCTTCTTTACAGTATTCATGAATCCGTGTCTGTGTGCACACTCTTCGATTTTATCTGCAGTCTGACCGATAAGCACAAGTTCCTTTACTTTGCCGTCAAAGGCCTCTATCCACTCATCATACTCCGATTGCTTATCATATCCACCGCCAATGAGAAGTGTCGGTCTGTTCATGGCACGTATACCCTGAATGGCTGCATCAGGATTTGTGCCCTTTGAATCGTTGTAGAATCTGACTCCACGCTTTTCGGTCACGTACTCTATCCTGTGCTCAACTGCCTTAAATACCTTAAGCACCTCGACAATCTTATCCATCGGTACCCCAAAGCTTATAGACATGGCACACGCTGCCATCACATTCTCAAAATTATGCTTTCCGAGGAGATTCAGCTCATTTACATCAATTACCTCATCGCGTACACCGTCGTGTGCGTATATGATGATGTCTCCGTCCAGATAAAAGCCCTCTGAAAGCTCAGACCTACTGCTGAAAAATATAACCTTAGCCGGGCACTCTGCTGCAAAATCTCTAAGCACCTCGTCCTCGTAGTTTAACACGCAGTAATCATCTGCTGTCTGATTTTTTGTGATATCCTCCTTTGCCCTGATGTAATTTTCCATAGTATGGTGTCGATTCAGGTGATCGGGTGTGATATTTAAAATTGCGCTTACATGTGGCTTAAAGGTATCTATCGTCTCGAGCTGGAAGCTTGAGATCTCTGCAACCGTTACTGTCTCACCGGTGCTTCCTGTGACCATTGATGTATAAGGGATTCCGATATTTCCTACCACTCTCACATCCTTAAAGTAATTCTTCATTATCTCACCTGTCAGAGCTGTAGTGGTCGTCTTTCCGTTGGTTCCTGTGATAGCGATGATCTCACCTGCCCCAAATGTGTATGCAAGCTCTATCTCACCCCATATTTTAACGCCCCTGTCACGTAAGGAATTGACCATAGGAATGTCTGTTGGTACTCCCGGACTTAGCACAGCCACATCAAACTCATCAATCTGTTCATCTGTCAGGTCTCCTAAAATAAGCGGCACATCCTTAAGCTTTGGTGCTTTCTCATAAAGTGTTTTTGAATCCAGTTCTTTATTTCCATCAAACAATACTGTATCTATGCCATTTGCGCACAAAAGCTCAGTCGCTGCAATGCCACTCTTTCCTGTTCCGACAACAAGTACCTTTTTTCCTTGTAAGCTCATTTTTATTCCTCCATCTTTTATTGCAGCCATCCGTATGGATATGTTTAACAAATCAAATTCTCCAAACGACTGCCTTAATCATTAAATTATAGTATACGTTATTTAGTTCTATTTCGCAAGAGCCCGTAAATCAGTTACACACTCCTATCTCCTGTGCATATGGTATTATTTCCCTAAATATTTCAGCTGCAACCGGTGCAGCGATTGTTCCGCCATAGTACGCACCGCCCTTTGGATTATTTATTTTCACAAGCACCATAAGTGCCGGATCATCCACCGGATAAAACCCAAGGAACGAGGCTATATATACATTGTCACTTCTCGGAAGTGTCTGCGATGTAGCAGTCTTTCCTCCTATCGCATAACCTTCAACCTTTGCATTTTTTCCTGAGCCCTCTGCTACCACGCCCTCCAAAAGCTTTCGCAGTGTATCAGAGGTCTCTTCACTGCATATACCTGACGTCTGTTCAAAGGACAGCACCTCTTTTACCGTGCCTTCGGTGCCATGAATCTCCTTACCTATATGAGGAGTAATTCTGTTACCACCATTTATAAGCGATGATACTGTTGTCATAAGCTCGATGGGTGTGAGCTGGAATGACTGTCCAAATGAGATTGTTGCAAGCTCCACCTGGCCTATCTTATCCGGCTGATGCATTATGGTGGCGGCCTCTCCCGGCAAATCAATACCTGTCTTATCAAGCAGACCAAACCTCATGAAATCAGCATAATACCTCTCACTGCCTATTCTAAGGCCTAAATCAATAAAGACCGGATTGCATGAATTCTGTATTCCCTGCACAAAGGTCTCACTTCCATGTCCTGTTCTCTTATGGCAGTGTATGCGTCTGTCCTCCACAGTAATATATCCCGGGCAGTAAAAGCGGTCATCAAGGCTCACCACATCCTCCTCCAGTGCGATTCCTGCCGTAATTATCTTGAATACTGAACCGGGCTCATATGTATCACTTACACATCCGTTTCTCCAGGCTTCATCATGGTTTTCACATGAAAAAGGATCATTCAAATTATATTCCGGGTAGTCGGTCATGGCATATATTTCTCCATTTTTAGGGTTTAAGGCAATTATACTCACACTGTCTGCCAGGTTTTGTGCATATGCCATCATTGCATTTTTCTCACATACTCTTTGTATATTTATGTCGAGTGTGGTGACAAGTGTGTCTCCTTTTTTGGGAGCTTCTCTTCTCTCCTTATAGCCCTTCACCTCCACACCTCTGCCATCACATACAGTGTATATCCGCCCGGGTGTGCCACGCAGAATTTCATCATATGTGGTTTCAAGCCCAACAACACCCTGACCATCTGCTCCTGCAAAGCCTATAACCTTTGAAAACAACTCATTAAGCGGATAGTACCTGACACTTGACTCGTCAACCTTTATCCCTGCCAAGCCATATGATAGTATTTTATCGCCTGTTTTTTTAGAGACATTGTTCTTTATTTTTTCAATGGATGTAACCTTATCCACCTTACTGCGGATAGTCTTTTCGTCAATCGAAAGCTCACTGCTTAAAACAGAGATGACTGCTTCCTTGTCGGTTATCTGATTGTGTATAACGCTTATGTTATATGCAGTTTCATTTGTCGCTATTATCCTTTCATTTCTATCCACTATATCTCCGCGTATTCCTGCAATATCACGCTCTCTTTCCTGAAGCGCACTTGCCTTTTTACTGTAATAATCGCCTTTTACTATCATGAGATAAAACAGCCTGAAACACAAGGCGATAAGAACAGCTGTCAGTATACTGCAAAATACGCATATTTTTCTTCTGTAGCGCGTATTGTTAAGTATCATAAACAAAAATGCCTCAATATTTTTACACTAATATATGCAAAAAATATTGAGGCTATTCTCTATTCGCCCTGCTCACCCTCCTGGGTGACCTTTTCTCCTGTCGGAGGATTTGTGCCTGTTATCGTAAGGTCAGCATTTACACCGGTCTGTTCCTCATCAGGGTATATATTCATATACGGAAGTACTTCCTTTAATATCTCTCTGGTCAGGTTCTGTGCATAGTTACTGTGAGGCTGATCCTGTACATTCGGCTGGTCGATTACAGTGTAAATAACAAGCTGCGGATCCTGCGCAGGCACACAGCCTATAAATGATACAAGATAGCTGCCCTTCTTTCTAAGGTGCGTTGTCTCATCATACATCTGTGCTGTTCCTGTCTTGCCTCCCATTGAGTATCCGTCAACCTTTGCCACCTTACCGGTTCCGTTTGCAACTACGTTCTGCAGGTAGTTTTTAAGTGTCGCACTTGTATTCTCTGACACTGTCTTTTTTAGCAGTGTAGGCTCAATTGTCTTTACTGTATTGCCGTTGTCATCTGCGATTTTCTTTACTACGTGCGGCTGATAATAATTGCCGCCATTCACCAGTGAAGAAAATGCACTGACCATCTCTATCATGGTACAGTTATAGTTCTGTCCGAATACGTTTGTCGCTAAATCGACAGGCTTTATATTGTCGAGTGTATACATGAGCGTTGATGTATTAGCCTCACCCGGCAGGTCAACACCTGTCTTTTGACCAAAGCCAAATACACTCTGATAGTACAGAAAATTTTCTGCACCAATCTTATATGACATCTGCATGAGTGCATCATTACATGAATCCATAAGTGCCTTTTCAAGTGTCTCTATGCCATGTCCGCTACGGTTGACGCATGATACCTTTTCACCGCCAAACATCTCGTATCCATCACATAAAAATGTCATATCAGTAGTGAGCGTGCCTGTATCCAGTCCACATGCCACGGTAAAAGGCTTCTGTACAGACCCCGGCTCATATGTATGTGTAACACAGAAGTTCTGCCACAGCTTATTTAGTGCATCCATCTCCTGAGTACTGTCCTTTTTAAATGCCGCAAGCTGTTCCTCGCTGTAATATGCACTCATATCCCTTGGATTGTTCAAATCAAAATTCGGATAATTCGCCATGGCCAGTATCTCACCATTTTTAGGATTTTCTATAACGACTGCAATATTTTCTGCGCCAAGTCCTTCTCTTGCATTATTTGCATAAGTATCGGAGAACAGCTTTATCTTGTTCTCAACAATCGACTGGATATTTGCGTCTATAGTTGTGTACAGTGTATTTCCGTTTTGTGCAGCAATTACTGTCTTCTGGAAATCATTGTCTGCATTCAGATAGCCGTACTCCCTGCCATTTACACCATTTAAAGTGTCATTGTAATAGTTTTCGAGCCCGGTTGTACCTACATTTCCGGCGGAGGTAAAACCGATAACTGAGCTTGCCAGTGTTTTAAACGGATAATTTCTCTGATACTCTGTCTCAAACCACACACCCTTGATGTTTGGGTTCTTCAGATTGCCCTTTTCGTCAGTTGCATCCTGCAGCTGTACAAATGGCTGAATTGCATCATATGACAGCTTTTTTAACAGTACAATATATTTGTTATCCTTGCTGTTATTTGCATAATCCTCAAGTGTTGCCCTGTCTAAATCCGGAAAGCACTGTGTCAGTGCATCTATCGTCGGAGTTATATACTCTTTCTTACTGGTCATAACCGAGCAATCAAGTACAACATTATAAACAGCCACACTCGTAGCAAGCACTGTGCCGTTTGAATCTACAATATTTCCTCTCTGAAACGGTATTGTTTTGCTGTCATATGACTGTAATGATAGTACCTTTTTAGTATATGCGTCTCCGCTTGTATATTCAATAAACATCAGCCTGCCAATGAGTCCAAGCATGGCTACAACTATTAACATAAACAACGCAAACAGCTTTGTTTTCATTTTGCGTCCGATTTTTCTTACCGGTCTTTTTCTTGTCCTGGCTGCCAATATGATTCCTCCAATTTATTCCGGGATATCACTGTACTGATCCATATAGTTGTTCTTATCAACTGAGTAATAAACTATCTGATCCTGTGAAGCATATTTCATACCAAGTCTGTTGATAGCTGCATCCTTGATTGCATTTAAATCGACAGATGTAGTAATCTGCTTGTATCTGGCATCATTGTCAGCCTTCATATCATTTATCTGGCTCTCAAGTGCTGCAACCTCCTTCATCTGCTGTGTCACATTTGACCTTATCTGAATAAGTGAAACAGATACAAGGGCTGAAGCTGCCACACACGCTGTGAGAAAGGCTACAAATGCCCTGTTCATTGAGAGTGCTCTCTCCTGATTTCTTCTTGCAGATGTTCTTCTGTTTTTCTTTCTTCTTATTTCCTCAAGCTCTCTTGTCGATTTCTGTGGTCTTCTGACCGGTGCTGCCTCGTCAAGCTCTCTTACGGCATTCCCATTTATATAATAAGTAGTTTTATTCATTTAGCTGCTCCTTTTGCTGTCATTCTACAATTCATTCTTTTCAAACACACGAAGCTTTGCACTCTTCGAGCGTGAATTCTCTTCAAGTTCCTTTTCTGACGGAAGAATAGGTTTTCTTGTGATAACCGTTCCCTTCGATTTATTACCGCATACACATACCGGAAAACTCGGTGGACATGTACATGGATTTTCGTTTTTTTTGAAATTGGATTTTACTATTCTGTCCTCAAGCGAGTGGAATGTGATTATACATATCCTGCCGCCCGGATTAAGTAAATCTATCATGTCATCCAGGTTGTCCCTTAGCACATCAAGCTCATGATTCAGTTCAATTCTTATAGCCTGATATGTTCTCTTTGACGGGTGCCCACCGGTAGCTCTGACCTTTTGGGGTATCGCTGCCTTTATTATCTCGTTGAGCTCTCCTGTTGTCGTTATCTCTTGCTTTTGTCTTGCTGCAACAATGTGCTTTGCAATATTCTTTGCAAACTTGTCCTCACCGTAATCCCTGATGATACGGTACAGATCATTTTCGCTGTAGGTATTTACTATATCCCTTGCAGTAAGGGAATTCCTGTCATCCATACGCATATCAAGCGGTGCATCCTCACTCCTGTAGGTAAAGCCTCTCTTTGGTGTATCAAGCTGGAAGGATGACACTCCAAGATCCAGCATAATACCATCCACCTTTTCAATTCCGAGTGAATGAAGCACATTCTTCATATCAGAATAATTGCTTCTGACTATCGTTACCCTGTCTCCAAACTCCGCAAGTCTCTCTCCTGCCGCCTTTATGGCATCTGCATCCTGATCTATGCCTATCAGCCTGCCCTTGTCCGAAAGTCTCTTAGCTATCTCATATGAGTGCCCGGCGCCTCCGAGAGTACCATCCACATATATCCCGTCAGGACGGATGTTTAAATTTTCAATTGTCTCGTCCCTTAAGACTGAATAATGCTTAAATTCCATGTGGTCTCTCCATTTAAAATCAAATTCCTATGCCAAGCTCTGCCATATGATCTGCTATCTCATCCATATCGTCAAAATCAGAGTTTTCAAGGTATCTGTCCTTGCTCCAGATTTCTACTCTGCTGTATACTCCGACAGATACAACTTCCTTATCTATACCTGCGTATTCTCTTAAGTTCGCCGGTAAGAGGATTCTGCCCTGCTTGTCCACCTCACAGGTGGCTGCTCCTGCAAAAAAGAATCTCATAAATTTTCTTGCTTCTCTTGATGTGAGTGGTTTGTCGCGAAGATTTTCCTCAATGCGATGCCATTCATCGTTGGAATAGACGAACAGACAGCCATCTAAGCCCTTGGTAACTACGAACTCATTACCAAGCTGTTCACGGAACTTCGCCGGGACAATCATACGGCCCTTGGCGTCTATTGAATGATTATATTCGCCCATGAACATGGCATCCATCCTCCTTTTCCTCATTTTGAAGCTTTCCACCACTTCACTCCACTTATATGGTATTTCGCTCCACTTTCCACCACTTGATTACAATATTACACCTAACAGCCCACAAAATCAAGGCTTTAAGCTAAATTCCCATAAAAAAGCAACAAAAAAGACGCTCAGTCTTTTCGTGGACTTTGCGTCTTTTTTATAAAATACATATGAAATTTACTCTTTAGTGGAGGATTGTGGTGGAGTGTCCACCATTTTACCCATTTTCATCTGCTTATATCTGACAATACCTATCCATATGGCTGATACTGCCACCAAAGTGGCGGC
>ULSC01038342.1_pt1 | contig 11344 bp, 8 predicted proteins | sample 1955981 | NCBI WGS metagenome assembly ULSC01 (sample SAMEA4835698, study PRJEB28245) | human gut metagenome | biome: gut microbiome; material: fecal sample | place: Denmark | collected 2008
CATGTGTTAAAGCGAAAGTGGGATGAGACTCGTATTCGAAGAATCCTTCTAGTCTTCAGTGTTCTATTTGGCCATTTCTTTGTGTTTACACTTGCATTCACAAGATTTGTTTTATATCAGTTGAGTACTCTATTATTCACATCCAAACCTAATCAAATGGCTTTTACGATCCTTTGTTTCGGCATAATCTATCCAAATCAAGTACTATCCATATCTTTTATTTGTCCACTTTTATTACAACTCGTATCTTATTTTTGTATAGAACACAAATGGATCGTACAAAAGATGGTCTTACTTGGATTGATGTTTATTTACTTTAAGAAAGTGAATCTTATTTCATTGCTTTTCTTTAACATATTTAGAAAACTATATGGTTTGATCTTCTTATTTGGATTTACAGTGCAGGATTTAATAAACCTAAAATTACCAGACCTTACCATTCGTTATGCACCTAGAATTTTATTTATAGTTCTATTTATAATCTTCTATATACAATGCTTAAAACACTTTAAATGGAAATATCTATGGATATGTATCGTTCCATTTCTAGAAATTTATTGTAATCCTTTCTTTCAAGTCTATACATTAAATATAGGTCAAGCCGACTGCAGCATCATTGTAGAACCTTTCCATAAAAGTGTAGTGATGATTGATTGTGGGCAAAACCTATATCGTGATAATGTCGAAAGAATTATTATGCCCTTTCTAGAAAACAAGAACATTCATGCGATTGATACATTGATACTTACACATGATGACTTTGATCATAATGGAGGATATGACAGTTTAAAAGATAAAATTGAAATCAAACAAGTCATAGAAGATTCAAATCAATCGGTTCATGTCGATTATCCATTTTATTTGTTGTTAAGTGAAAGAGAATCTAAGGATACCAATGATTCAAGTCTTATCAGTTATTTTACGTATGATCACTTAACCTATCTTTTTATGGGGGATGCGAGTAAACAAATTGAAAAACAATTGATGGCTACATACGATTTAAAAGCTGATGTTATAAAAGTAGGACATCATGGATCGAATACGAGTTCAGACCCAGACTTTCTTGACTCTTTAGATTGTAAGGTTGCCTTGATTAGTTGTGGTTATAAGAATAAGTATGGTCATCCAAGTGTTGAAACACTCAAGACATTAGAAAATTTACACATAAATACACTATGTACGAGTGATTGTGGAAGCATAGCCATGTATTCTTTATTTCACTTTTCATTTGTTGCCACAAACGATGGAATGTTTGGTATAATATGGACATGATTTATATTTTATACGGAAAAGACAAAAGCATGGTTTCTATGAAGCTAGAGGCTATAAAAAAAAGACATCATATTCAAGAAAACGTAAACATCTATGATGCCCAAGCGGATGAAATATCCAATGTTCTACAAGATTTAGATGCCTATTCGATCTTTGATGATGACAAGATGATTATTGTCAATAACTGTACGTTTCTTTCAAGTAAGAATACAACAAACTATGAAGTGGATCCTTTTCTAGTAAGAAAAGATACAGACATGATTCTTGTGCTCGTATGTCCAAGTGATAAACTGGATACAAGAAAGAAAAAGGTTAAGGAAATTAGCAATTACGCGACTTTATATTCCTGTCTAGCCTTGGATGAAAAGTCACAAAAGTTTTATGTGCAAGATAAACTGAAGGAATATGGTGTAAAGGTCGATTTTAAAACGTTAGATTGGATGACTTCCAGAATGGGACTCGATCCTATGTGCATCCAGAATGAAATTGAAAAGATTTCCATCTATTCAAAACATCCAACGCTTGAAGATGTACAAAACCTATTAGTTGTAGAACCTATGAATGATATTTTTAAAATGGTCGATGCCTTCTTTAGTCAAAATGGGATTTTATTATTAGCCTACTACCGTAACTTTAGAAAGCTGAATATGCAGCCAGTAGCTATCGTTGCGCTTTTGGCAAGTCAAATTCGTTTTCTATTCCAAGTACGCGTATTAATGGATGAAGGAAAGGCACAGGCAACCATTGCCCAAGAGTTAAAGGCCAATCCGTACCGCGTGAAACTGAATATGCAAAAGGCCATGCGCTTTTCAAGTGAATCCTTGCTTTACAATCTATCGTTCCTTGCGGATTTTGATCAACAAATGAAAATGGGTAAGATTGATAAGGATGATGGTTTTGAATATTTCTGTCTAAACTTAATGATGAACAAGGAATAGCCTTGTTCGTTTTTAGTTTCATTGAAGTATCTTTTTTATGTCTCAAATTATTTGTCTAATGCTTTGATTAATTCTTCCATGGTTGAACAGAAAAAACTCTTTGATTGAATTTCAATTAAAAATTGGTATAATCCTACTGAAGGTAGCAATACCTTTAGATGTGGTAAGCATCTATAAAAGTTGTGGTCGGATGAGAGACGGTAAACGCTCATGTCTATTTACATACTCGATAACCGAGAGAAAAGTTGTGGCCGGATGAGAGACGGTAAACGCTCATGTCTAAACATTGTCGACAACCGACAGAAAAACTTACCAGATTTGATTTTTTAGGAATACTTATGAAAAGGTGGAATCTTCAATTAGTAAGACTCCACCTTTTTATATTTGACAAATAAAAAAGCTCCTATGAACAAGAATGGCCAATCTAAATGTATTTGGATTAGTATTTAGCACTTATCATTGAAATAAGTCGGAATGTGTACCTACGAGTTGTAAATTCTAGGATATATTTCATATTTCTAATGCCGCTTTTAGCTCATCAATGCAGGAATATTTCGGCGTTGTTGGATCAGACATCATTCTTCTTTCTTCCTCGATGGCTTCGATTGTAGTTTGGTTTGGTTCATGATTTTTATCGATCATAAAAAAAGAAGTCATATGACTTCTTAATCCTTCATTACGCGATTTCGTTAATAGCTTTAGCTAAACGTGCTTTTTGACGGCTAGCGTAGTTTTTGTGGTGAATACCTTTAGCTACGGCTTTGTCCAATTTTGAACTGCAGTCGTTATAAGCTGCTACAGCAGCTTCTTTATCTTTAGCATCAACAGCTGCTAATACAGCTTTAATACTTGATTTCAATGCTGATTTTTTAGATACGACTAATTTGTGAGCCTTGTTATTTGTTCTAACACGTTTCTTTTGAGATTTAATCTGTGGCATGAAGTGCACCTCCTGACATAAATTGCAAATGGATTATAGCAAAATTTCTGATTTATTGCAACACAACTTCAAAAAAATACGCTATAATACTCTAGTATTGGAGTGATATTATGGAAAATAGACGCATTATTTTTATGGGAACACCCAAAATTGCTAGTGTCGTATTAAAAACAATGTTAGAAAACGATATACATGTAGGCTTAGTGGTTACACAGCCGGATAAGAAAAAGGGTAGAAAACAACAGCTAGTCTATTCGGAAGTCAAAGAAGTGGCTTTAGAATATGACATTCCTGTATTTCAGCCTGTTAAAATTAAGTCAGACTATCAAACGATTCTTGATTTTGCCCCTGATTTAATTGTGACATGTGCTTATGGACAAATTGTACCTAAGGAAGTCTTGGATCTTCCTGTGTATGGTTGTGTGAACCTTCATGGTTCTTTGCTTCCTAAATATAGAGGGGGAGCCCCAATCCAAAGAGCCATTTGGAATGGTGATAAAGTAAGTGGAATGTCTTTAATGAAAATGGCACCTAAAATGGATGCAGGACCGGTTTTAGCCCAAAAAGAAATTGAAATATTGCCTGAAGACAATTCTACATCTTTATTTGAAAAGATGGGTATTTGTGCAAGTGAATTATTACTGGAACATTTTGAAGAGATTTGTTCTGGCAAGGCTGTCTATGTAGAGCAGGATGAAAGTCAGGTTGTATTCTCGCCTATTTTATCTAAAGAAGAAGAGCATATTGATTTAAATCAGGATGATGAACACATTTTGAATCAAATTCGTGCTTTCTCAGATGCACCAGGTGCTTATGTATTGTTGAATGGAAAGAAATTTAAGATTTTAAAGGCAAGTTATTTAGATGAACAGAATGAGTTTGGACGTCTTATCAAGATTGGCAAGAACAAACTTGGCATTGGCCTTCATTTGGGTACACTTGTGATTGAAACTTGTCAAATGGAAGGAAAGCCAGTCATGGATTGTGCAAGCTTCTTTAATGGACAGGGTCGTAACTTAGTAGGAAATATTGTAGAGTAGAGGGGGAAATCTATGGATCAAAAGAATGTTCGAAATTTTTGTATCATTGCACATATTGACCACGGAAAAAGTACGTTAGCCGATCGTATCTTGGAACTTACGGATACGGTGGAAAAGCGTGAAATGAAAGATCAAATTCTAGATTCAATGGACCTAGAAAGAGAGCGTGGTATCACAATTAAATTAAATGCTGTACAGCTTGTATATCATGCCAAAGATGGACAAGACTACTTGTTCCATCTTATTGATACACCAGGCCATGTCGACTTTACATATGAAGTGTCTCGCTCTTTAGCGGCATGTGATGGGGCTATCTTAGTTGTCGATGCAGCTCAAGGCGTACAAGCACAGACTTTAGCCAATGTATATTTGGCATTAGAAAACGATTTGGAAATCTTGCCTGTATTAAATAAGGTGGATCTTCCTAGTGCTCAACCAGAAGTGGTAAAAAAAGAAATTGAAGACTTAATTGGATTGGATTGTAGTGAAGCGGTTGAAATCAGTGCTAAATCGGGATTGAATGTCGATAAAGTGCTAGAAGAAATAGTGCATAAATTACCAAGTCCAAAAGGGGATAAAGAAGCACCAACACAAGCTTTAGTCTTTGACTCTTTCTATGATTCCTATCGTGGAATCATTGCGTTTGTATCGGTAAAGAATGGAACAATCAAACCAAAAGATAAGATTCGCTTTATGGCAACCGGCGCTGAATATGAAGTCACAGAAGTCGGTGTTCGTACGCCAAAAGAAGTTGTGGAAGACCAGTTGAACTGTGGAGATGTAGGATGGGTCAGTGCAGCCATTAAAAACATTGAAGATGTTCGTGTCGGTGATACGATTACAGTTGCATCCAATCCTGCAAGTGAACCACTATCTGGATATCGTGAAATGCATCCAATGGTATATTGTGGTTTGTATCCTGTAGACAATGCGCGTTATGACGACTTAAAAGAAGCGTTGTCCAAATTAAAATTAAACGATGCGGCTCTACACTATGAACCGGAAACGTCACAAGCTTTAGGGTTTGGATTCCGATGCGGATTCTTAGGCTTATTACATATGGACGTAGTTGAAGAGCGTTTAGAGCGTGAATACAATCTTAGTTTGATCGCGACAAGTCCTTCCGTAATTTATCATGTCTATAAAACAGATGGTACTATGGAAGAAATCGATAACCCATCGGCTTTACCAGAACCTCAAAAAGTGGATCATATTGAGGAACCATATGTGAAGTGTGACATTATGGTGCCAAAAGAATTTGTGGGTCCGATGATGGATCTTTGTCAGAAAAAACGTGGCGAATATGTAGACCTTCAAGTTTTAGATGATGTTCGTATGATGATGGTTTACCAAATGCCATTAAGTGAAATTATTTATGATTTCTTTGATAAGATGAAATCTTGTACAAAAGGATATGCTAGTTTTGACTATGAATTTAGTGGATACCGTACAAGTAGTCTAGTAAAGATGGATATTTTATTAAATGGACAGATCGTCGATGCCCTATCTACCATTGTGTTTAGAGATTTTGCGTACAACCGCGGTAATGCGATGGCCGTAAAATTGAAAGACTTGATTCCTAAGCAGCAATTTGAAATTCCTGTGCAGGCAGCCATTGGTGGAAAGATCATTGCACGTACAAACATTAAGGCATTGCGTAAAAACGTATTGGCAAAATGTTATGGTGGAGATATCTCACGTAAAAAGAAATTGTTAGAGAAACAAAAAGAAGGAAAGAAACGTATGAAGATGGTTGGATCGGTAGAGATTCCTCAAGAAGCCTTCATGGCCGTTTTAAGTATGGATGACGACTAATGGTACCATCAGCCTATGTACATATTCCGTTCTGCGATTCGATATGTGCGTATTGTGATTTTGTCCGTATTCAAAAAAATGAACAATTCTTTTCACTTTGGAAAGAAAAGTTAATACAAGAAATTCAAGAGTATAAGGTTTCAAATCTTCATACTCTTTATTTTGGTGGGGGCACACCAAGTGTATTGAGTTTGGATGATTTTGCATCGATAAGAAATTGTTTTCCCAAAGATATTGATGAATTTACCGTAGAATGCAATCCCGAATCTTTAGATGAAGAAAAACTAGCATCTTATGTTTCTTTGGGAGTCAACCGTATTAGTTTGGGTGTACAAAGCTTTAATGATGACTTATTAAAAATATGTAATAGAAAACATACATCAGACCAAGCTAAGACTGTCATTCAAATGATTCAGTCTAGTGGGATTCATAATTTCTCCATTGATTTAATTTTTGGACTTCCCAATCAAACAATGGAAGATGTGAAAAGAGATATTTCCACATTTTTAAGTTTAGATATACCACACTTATCCATCTATTCTTTACAGATTGAAGAAAATTCAATATTTGGAAAGACAGGCGTTGAACCCATCGATAGTGATTTAGAAGCAGATATGTTTGAATATATTACGAAAACACTTGAAGCAGCCGGATATATTCATTATGAGATTTCTAGCTTTTGTAAGCCAGGCTATTATTCCAAACACAATTTAGCGTATTGGCAAGATAAAGACTTCTATGGCTTTGGCTGTGGCGCAAGTGGAAGAATTGATGGCATTCGTTATGATAATACGACAAGTTTAAAGAAGTATTGTTCTTTGGGTCCTTGTTCTACATATATTCCTGAACCACTATCTGAACGAGGTATGGATGCGATCATGATGGCATTGCGTACAAAGTTTGGATTGAATATAAGAGAATGGAATTTGAAATATCAGAATGATTTTAAAAATCATTATGCCACTGTATTAGATACGTATCATGAGTATTTTTGTTTTGAAGGGGAATGTATCTATTTAAATGATGCTGGACTTGAAATATTAAATACAATTCTAGTTGATTTTATGATGATAGAATGATATCATTTAATAGCTTTTGTACTGAGAGTCTGGAAACTTCCAACCTTTCGCTCGGTAGAAAAGGACTAATATACATGGAGGAAGAAAAATGTTATTAAAATCTGAAAAACAAGCAATTATGCAAGAGTATGCAGTACACGAAGGTGACACAGGTTCTCCTGAAGTTCAAATCGCTGTATTGACTGAAGAAATCAACCGTTTAACTGAACACTTCAAAGAACACAAACACGATTACCACTCACAACGTGGATTGATGAAAAAAGTTGGTCGTCGTAAAAAATTGTTAGCTTACTTGAAGGGTAAAGATTTAGACCGTTACAAAGCATTGATCGCTAAATTAGGTTTAAGAAAGTAATCGAAAAGATTACTTTTTTTTATCTTCATAAGAGGTGGTTTTAAATGCATATTGAAAAATTAAATACAATTCAACATAATCATTCTTTGGTTGCGATTAAAGATACTTTTAGTGTTGAGTCAAAAAGATATTTGACATACTATGATGAAAAATGGGAATGTAAATTATTTTTGAATTTCAAAACTATTGAAGAAGATAACGAAAATAATTTGATTGAAAATTTATCCTCAAATTTATCTATTAATAGAAGTTCAATTCGTTGTGAAATTAAGGGAAATCAAGTAGATGAAAAGTATTCAGTAAGTCATAAAGAGATGAGGACGTATAATCATCGATTGTATGAAGTATCTATTTCTAATTTCCCTAAAATCATGCGAAATGATAATTTTATGTTGAATGGAAAACATTATTAGTGGATGAGTATTGATGATATGCGAAAAGATAAGGAAATTATCAAGAAAAATTTAGAAATTGTTGAGTTTGTACATAGTCATATAAAGTAAGCTTGTAAACTGTGATTTACAGGCTTTTCTTTTACAAAAAATAATGAGTTTAATATGTTTTATTTTAAATTTCTATGATATTATATAAAAGTATGATTGAGGTGAAAAAATGGCGAAACAAGAGTTTCATTTAGATTTTTGTGGTCGGGGGATCACAGTAGAAACTGGTGAAATCGCAAAACAGGCTGATGGAGCCGTTATTATCCGTTATGGAGATACAGTGACTTTATCAACTGCATGTGCATCAAACCAGGCAAAAGAAGGGATTGACTTTTTCCCTTTAACAGTAAGTTTTGAAGAAAAGTTATATTCTGTTGGAAAGATTCCAGGAGGATTTTTACGTCGTGAAGGAAGACCAAGCGAACATGCGACATTAACAGCACGTATGATCGACCGTCCAATCCGTCCTTTATTTGCGGAAGGATTCCGTAATGAAGTACAGGTTGTCAACACGGTATTAAGTGTAGATCAAGATGCAAGTCCTGAAATGGCAGCTATGTTTGGTGCTTCATTGGCATTATGTATTTCAGATATTCCATTCAATGGACCAATCGCAGGTGTTAAAGTTGGACGTATCAATGGAGAATTGGTTGCCAACCCTACAGTGGCTCAAATGGAAGAAAGTGATATCGATTTAACTGTTGCGGGTACTGCACAAGCTTTAAACATGGTTGAAGCTGGAGCTAAAGAAGTTAGTGAAGAAGATATGCTTGCGGCATTGATGTTTGGACATGAACAAATCAAAAAATTATGTGCATTCCAAGAAGAAATCGTAGCCGCTTGTGGTAAAGAAAAACGTGAAATCGAATTGTATGCCGTAGATGAAACAATCGATCGTGAAGTTCGTGCAAACTTTGAAGCACAAATTCGTGCAGCTGTATCGATTAAAGAAAAATTAGAGCGTTACGGAAAAATTGATGATTTAACAGATGAAGCTGCTGAAATGATTGCAAACAAAGAATATGAATCTGAAAAAGATCAAAACAATGCGGTGAAACAAGCTCGTGAAATCTGTCGTGGTATTGAAGCAGACGAAGTACGTCGTTTGATCATTGAAGACAAAGTACGTCCAGATGGCCGTCAAATTGATGAAATCCGTCCATTGAACTCACAAGTGGATTTACTTCCTCGTGTTCATGGTTCAGCTTTATTTACGCGTGGAGAAACACAGGTATTATCTACAACTACATTGGGTGCATTAAATGACAACCAGATTATTGATGACTTAACTGTTGTCGATTCAAAACGTTTCATGCACCACTATAACTTCCCACCATATTGTGTTGGTGAAACTGGACGTATGGGAAATCCAGGACGTCGTGAAATTGGTCATGGTGCCTTGGGTGAAAGAGCTTTAGCTCAAGTATTACCAAGTGTAGATGAATTCCCATATACAATTCGTACAGTAGCGGATGTTATGGAAAGTAACGGATCTAGTTCTCAGGCAAGTATTTGTGCCGGAACAATGTCTTTAATGGCTGCTGGTGTTCCAATCAAAGCACCTGTTGCAGGTATTGCGATGGGATTGATCATGGATGATAATTCAGGTAAATATACTGTTTTAACAGATATCCAAGGTATGGAAGACCACTTTGGAGATATGGACTTTAAGGTTGCCGGAACGAAAAATGGTATCACAGCTTTACAGATGGATATCAAAGTAACAGGTATTACTAAAAATATCTTTGAAGAAGCATTGGCACAAGCTCACAAGGCACGTTTAGAAATCTTAGATAACATGTTGGCATGTATCCCAAGTCCAAGAGAACAATTGAGTCCATATGCACCTAAGATTGCGATGATGAACATTGATCCAGATAAGATTAAAGATGTAATCGGACCTGGTGGAAAAATGATCAACGAAATCATTGCGCAATGTGACAATGTAAAAATTGATATTGATGATGATGGAAAAGTAGTCATCTACCACAATGATTACGATACAATCGAAAAGGCGAAACAAATGATTAGTGACATCGTACGTGTTGCCAAAGTTGGCGATGTATATGCAGCTAAAGTTGTTCGTTTAGAAAAATTTGGTGCATTCGTTAACTTGTTTGGTAATACAGATGGTTTATTACACATTTCTAAAATTTCTCACCACCGTGTAGATAAAGTAGAAGACGTGTTAAAACTTGGTGATATCATCGATGTTAAGGTTACAGAAATCGACAATAAGGGTCGTATTAATGTAAGTGCGAAAGCTTTACTTCCAAAACCTAAAACAGAAGAAGAAAAAACAGAAGCGTAAAAGTTAGGAACTCGTTAAAAACGAGTTCTTTTTTCTTGACTATGTGGTAAAATAGTTGGGTAGAGGTGAAAATTATGGATTTTAATACAGAAGTACTTAAATATAAAGACGATTTCTTAAAAGACTTAAACACACTTGTATCGTATGAAAGTGTTCGTGATGAATCAACGAAAGCTGAAAATGCTCCTTTTGGAAAAAACTGTCGTGACGTATTGGATGCCATGTTAGATATGGCTAAGCGCGATGGCTTTGAAGCCAAAGACATTGATGGATATGCAGGCGTTGTTGAATATGGTCAAGGAGAAGAAACATTTGGTGTTTTAGGACACTTGGACATTGTGCCACTAGGAGAGGGATGGACTAAAGATCCTTTAAAAGTAACATTAGAAAATGGCTACATCTTTGGACGTGGTGTTATGGATGATAAAGGTCCTGCATTAGCTGGATACTATGCATTAAAGATGATTCGTGACTTAAACATTCCTTTGAAAAAAAGAGTCATGTTGATTACAGGATGCGATGAAGAATCTGGTATGGAATGTATGAATTACTATGTTGATCATGCCGAAGTTCCTCAAATGGGATTTGTACCAGATGCCAATTTCCCAGTTATTTATGGTGAAAAAGGTGGCTTACATGTTGGCTTAGTAAGTAGTGATGCAACTGTCATCAAAAAACTTCATGCGGGAAGCCGTCCAAATATTGTGATTGGTAAAGCCGATGTCACAGTGGATGTCATGAGTTATCAACAAGAAGATTTATTTAAATTCTATTGTGCTACGCAAGGCGTTAAGGGTTCCATCAAAAGAAGTGAAGATGGTGTAACTTTACATATTGATGGTGCATTTGCGCATGCAGCTATGCCATATAACGGTGTAAATGCCGCTGTCTTATTGTTGAACTTTATTGGTGAAGCCTATGATGATCAACTTTCAAAAGATTTATATTTCTTACTAAAAGACTGGATGGGTAAACCAGTAGGTATTGAAAAAGATGGTTTATATATGTCTTTCTTGACAATGAATACAGGTATTGTCAATATGGAAAACAATGAAACAGATATCTTAATTGATATTCGTTATCCAAATGATACAAATGCCGATGAAATCATGGCAAAATTTGATGCAGCTTGTGCAAACTTGACTTCAAAT
>ULSC01056949.1_pt1 | contig 11338 bp, 25 predicted proteins | sample 1955981 | NCBI WGS metagenome assembly ULSC01 (sample SAMEA4835698, study PRJEB28245) | human gut metagenome | biome: gut microbiome; material: fecal sample | place: Denmark | collected 2008
GCGATTCTTCCAACCGCATACGGCAATGTTTTGGTTTATGGGGTAATTGACGAACTGATGCCTACCAGTGTTCACGACATCAAGACAACCGGAAGCTATACCGTGGGGAAGTTCAAAGACCATCATCAACATTTGGTTTATCCTTACGCTTTGATGAAGAACGGTTCGGTTGTACGGACATTTGAGTACAACATCGTAGAGTTCAACAAAGGCAGTTATGTGGTAGATACCTATACTGAAACTTATGTGTTCAATCCGGAGCGTGATATATCCATTCTCACTAACCATTGTGAGGAGTTTATCCGGTTCTTGGAGGAAAACAGAGAACTTATCAACGATAAAAAGATATTTGGAGGAGAAAATAATGAGTAAAAGTGTCAACCAGTGCCTTATTATAGGCAACGTAGGCAAAGACCCAGAAACAAGAACGCTTGATAACGGCGTAAAGGTTTCCACATTCAGTGTTGCGACTTCTACGGGAGGTTATAAAAAGCAGGACGGGACAGATGTGCCGGAGAAAACGAGCTGGCATAACATTGTCGCATGGCGTGGCATTGCCGATATTGCAGAAAAGTATATCCACAAAGGGGACAAGGTAACAGTGTTCGGAACTATCAGCTACCGGGAGTATGAGAAAGACGGCATCAAGCGGTATATAACAGACATACTTGCTTATGACATAGTTTTGGGAGGTCGGTCTGAAAGTTCGTCCTCAAGACCTGCCATAACAGAGAGCGACGCTCCACAACAAAGCGACTTCCCACCAATGCAAAATGTTGGTGATGATGACCAATTACCGTTTTAGCCTATGAAGGAGAAAATTTGTTTCAAGTGTGGAATATTGAAGCCTTTATCAGAGTTTTACTCTCACCCACGAATGGGTGATGGCCATTTAAACAAGTGCAAAGAATGTACTAAAAAAGATGCATCTAAAAGATACTCTGAAAAATCAAAGGATGAATCTTGGTTGGAGAATGAACGTGCGAGGTCAAGGGAAAAATTCAAAAGGCTAAACTATAAGGAAAAGTTTAAAAAGACTTTGTCTATTTGTAAAGAAGAAAGTAATATATCAAGAAACCTTAGAGTTAGAGGTTACAACACTAATGGGAAAGAAGCACACCATTGGAATTATAATAAACCAAACTCCGTATTTCTTTTGAGCAAAAAGGCACATAGATGTATTCACAAGTATATATCAGTAAACTATTTAGATAAGTTCTGCTATACTCATGATGGTGCTGTTATTGACACATTAGAAAAGGCTAAATCGCTTTTTAGAAAATGGCTTGACATGAACGGTATAGGTGAAAGCTTGATACATGTAGATATAAAGCCGTTGATAAATATAAATCGCAGTGATTGAGTAAGTAAATAAAACTTTTAGACTATGAAATACGACGGTGCCAATCCCCTCCATGCCCAGCAGGCAAGGTCAAAGCTGGAGAGGCTGATAAAGGAACGAAAAGTGTTTGAACTGACCGAGAAGAAACCTCAAAGGAGTATCCAGGCAAATAAATACCTTCATGTTTGCCTGGCTTACTTCGGGTGCCAGATTGGAGAAACGATGGAGTACGTTAAGCAGAACTATTACAAGATTCTCTGCAACAAGGACACTTTCGTCCGTGAGAGGGAAGACAAGTATCTTGGAAAAATAAAATACCTGCGTAGTTCGTCTGACCTTGACAGTGCGGAAATGAGCCTTACCATTGAAAGGTTCCGAAATTTTGCAAGTGCCCAAGGTGTATACATTCCTTCTCCAGAAGAAGAACGTCTGATTCAGTTGATGGAGATTGAGGTCGAACACAACAAACTTTATATTTAAAACAATGAAAATCACTCTGACAAAACAAGAAATGCTTCTCCTGCAAAAACTGCTTTACTCCTACAAGGAATGCCTGCCCGATGGAACGACGGAGAAGCATGGACGTTTTGTCGGGAAGCTTAGCAAGAAAATCAAAAGACAAATTATTAATCAATTAAAATTATGATGCACACTTGGTTCGAGGTATCTATAAAATACCAAAAAATAACCGAAAACGGCATGGAAAAGAAAACAACCGAAAAATACCTTTTTGACAGTCTTTCTTTTACAGAAAGCGAAGGAAGATGCATTGAGGAAATGACACCGTTTATTAGTGGAGAATTCACGGTTTCTGATATTAAGAGGGCTAATTATTCAGAGGTGTTTTTCTCTGACGAGAAATCTGCAGATAGGTGGTTTAAATGTAAATTGGCATTTATCACCCTTGATGAAAAGAGTGGTGCTGAAAAGAAAACATTTACTCAAGTATTGGTACAAGCTGCCGACCTACGTGATGCCGTGAAGAAATTGGACGAAGGTATGAAAGGGACACTAGCTGACTATCTTATTGCATCTGTGGTGGAAACGGCTTTGATTGACGTATATCCTTATAAAGCAAAGGAGGACGGCCATGAATGATTTTATAAGTGATTGGTACCTTCCGATGGACTTCGGGAATGACGCTCCGGAAGAAATGCCGGACGGTGAAGATAATTTCAATTTCGACTGAACTTTTTGTTCAACCTGCCTGCTCGGTCTGTGAAGATATAGCAGGCAAACATGGTGGTATGGCGGAATTAGAAGACGCTATTAAGCAGTAGATTGATGCTCTAAGCTGAGGATTATAGGAAATGATAATCGGGGAAGGTTGGCGAAAAGGAGACCAGCATATCAGGTAAACGAAGTATTCGAGGGTTATTAATCACTCGGTAACGGATACCAAAACCTACAACAGCGAGCCTTATTCATAGTAGGCGATAAAAGATGCAAGTGAGCAGCATAACAATCATGCAGGTGCAAGTCCTGCTACCACCACATGAATGTGAGCCACACATAAAATGGCGCGGGTCTTAAATAATGGTTGCGCCCCGGAGAATACGCTTCGGGGCTTTTAACAGAACATAATATTGGGAATATGAAGCCTTACATCATAACTTCCATGTCCCTAATCACGTATAGCGGCAGGAAGATACCTCTCGAAATAGTAGAGAGCCATATACTGACAAAGCCTTTGAAGGCAATCAAGGAAAAGCTGCTTGACGCTTTCTCCACGATGAAAGACAAGCCGGTGAATGTTGAACTTAAAATAAAGCATATATGAATAAAAAGAGGGATTATATTACAGTTACAGCCGATGTGGATGTATATTTGGATGATTACTTCGATGATTTTATGGATTTAGCCTCTGATGAAGATTTGATTCAAGAAATAGAAAAACGAGGGCATAAGGTATATAAGAAAGAATGTTGCATTACCCCTTTTGGAAAACAGCCTATTGAATTGATAATCCAACCGATTTAAAGAGGCATTTGTGTGATGTAGTTAATGTTGGCTATTGCATATCCAATGAAGAGCTTATCAATGAAATAAAATTAAAACTACCATGACGTTTGAAGAAATGAAATCCAAATATTGCGGAGCAAACATCCGCAAGAAACACAAAGATGAAGAGCACAAATTGCAAGTCTCCATGATAAATTGGTTCCGGCTACAATATCCGTCTATGCACCATAATCTTTTCGCAATTCCCAATGGTGGAAGAAGGGATGCTGCAACTGGAAGAAGATTAAAGGATGAAGGAGTATTAGCTGGAGTTTCCGACCTTATCCTATTAAAAAGCAATCGATGTTATGGTGCTTTATTGATTGAGACAAAGACAAGGAAAGGGATACAGCGTGATTCCCAGAAAGAGTGGGAATCAAAAATCACAGCGGACGGGTATAAATATGTCATAGTCCGGTCGCTTGACGAGTTTATAGAAGTGGTAACAGACTATTTGAAAGATGCATGATAAAAGATAGTTTTAAAGTTCCTTCAATCAAAGAAGTTGTCAAAGAGATAGAGCATATACCGAAATGCCCAAGAAGCGGAGAGATAAACATTTTGCATTTGTATATGGAAAGAAAACATTTATCTATTTCCAACAATTACAGCAGTAAAGAAAATGGCAGAAAAAGCAAAAAAGAAATCTTTCATTTTTAATGTTGAATGGCAAGAGATACTATTAGGTTACCCATCGGAGGTCAGACTTGAAGTGTACGATGCAATTATTGAGTATGTTGCGTCGGGGACAATTTTGGAGCTGAAACCAATGGCTAAAATGGCATTCTCCTTCATTAAAAAAGAAATAGATTACAATACCTGCAAGTACAATGATATTGTGGCAAAACGAAGCGAAGCAGGAAAAAAAGCAATGAATAAACGCTACAATAAAGTTGCAACAAATCTAACAAATGATAGCAAATCTAACAAATGTTATCAAGTTGCAACAAATCTAACTGTTAATGATAATGATAATGTTAATGTTAATGATAATGAATCTCCTAATGGAGATAAAGTAGATGCTTTTCTCACGGAAATATCAGACAAGCCTCTGAAAGAATGTTATGAGGAATTATCCACCAATAGTTCATGGATAGAAACCGTTGTAATGAACAAGAGGTCTGCCGGACATCCGGACTTTACCCTGGAACATTTCCAAGAATATCTCAAAAAATTCTTTGAAAAACTTCAAAATGAGGGAGAAATCCGTAAAAGCCCTAAAGACGGCATGGCTCATTTTGTCAGGTGGCTGGATATTGAACTCGGGAAATCCAAAACGGACATGTATAAGGCAGCGAACGAACAGTTATTGTTGTCTGTCAAAGAGGACAAGAAAGGGTACTACCAGTTCTTGTCGTACATCAAGAGGCAAGCTCCGTATTGTTTTTCAAATATGCGGCTGCCTACCGAGGAAGAGTTCTTGCTACTACGGGGCAAATACGGGAATGAGATGTTTAAAAGCGCATTGCGCACAATTGAAGGCAGGTCAGATATACGTTCTAAATGGGATGTTTTGTATTATGCCGTCTTAAAACAATTCGAATATCAAAATGGAAGTTGATATACAATTACGTGACGAGGAAGCAGAGAAAATTGTTCTCGGCACTATCATAGCAGAACGTGACGCGATAGAGCAAGTAAGGGACATTCTTTCAGAAGAGTGCTTCTATAACCATTTCCATGCGGAAATATACAAGGCGATACTTCAAGTTGTATCATCGGGAAATAGGGCTGACCTCATTTTCGTCAAGAGTAAGCTGGAAGAGAACGGAGTGAAATTTGACATCGTAGAATACATGAAGATTGTGTCCTGCCATACTTTCGATTTGTATCAATACGCCTCGAGACTCCATGACTTGCGTATACGAAGAGCATTCTACTCCATTGGGCAGTACCTTGTATCCAACTCATATACGGAAGCCGAAGACATTGAAGATGTCGCAAAAAAGGTCAATGACGACATGGCTTCGTTGTTCAAATCAAGCAGTACTACAATTTCTTCGATAGATGAAGGGATTGAAAATGTGTACAAAATGATTAACGAGAACCTATCCGGCAGTAAGCCGCTTACTGGAACTCCGACGGGATTTGAGAAGATAGATTCCAAATCCGGAGGATTGCAGAAATCTGATTTGATAATTGTCGCAGGTGAAACCTCACAAGGGAAAACGAGCCTTGCTGTGTCTATGATGCGAAATGCGAGCATTTCGGATGCAAAGATAGCCATGTATTCAATGGAGATGAAAAAAGAGCAAATTGCGGCTCGTATTCTCTCTATGGAAAGTGGAGTATCATCCAATCAAATCATGTATTCAAGGCTTACCGATTCACAGATACAAGCTATTGACAAAGGAATCGGAAATATAATCGGTAAAGGCATATACTTTGACGATAGGAGCACATCAAACATAGACACCATCATTTCGTCTATCCGGTATATGAAACTGAAGCATGATATTGATGGCGCGATAGTTGATTACCTGCAAATCCTCAATGTCAACATGAAGGGAGCCAACAAGGAGCAGCAGATGGGTGACGTGGCAAGGCGTTTGAAGAACCTGGCCAAGGATTTGGATATTTGGATTATCGCCCTTTCCCAGCTCAATAGGGACAAGGACAACCCGGTACCTTCCCTTGCAAGGTTACGGGATAGCGGACAGATAGCTGAAGCAGCCGATGTGGTTATGCTGATATACCGCCCGGAAGTCAAGGGGAAAAACTATCCGGAGGAGTTTGCTAATGTAAGTACAAAAAATACCGCAATGATAGACATTGCCAAGGGACGTAACATTGGAATTATGAAATTCATATGTGGGTTTAATCCTTCTACGACGATGTTTTATAATCTTGATTCGGTTCCCATTTTTGGGAGCACCAATTCTGAAATGGTAGATGAAAATCCATTCTGATATGGCAAGGAAGAAATTACCCCTCTCCCCCGTCCGCTGCCGCCAATGCTCATACTCCAGAGATTTTGTAGGGAACTCTTGTCTATGCAAGGTCAAGGACCATAGGGTGTGCGCATGTAACCGCTACGGGAGGATATGTGACAAATTCAACAAAAGATGATTTTATGGACATAGAACTTGAAAAGAAAATCGAATTATTGGAGTGGCAAAGAAGTACCAGCGAATGATTGATGAACTTGCAAGAAAAAGCAGAAACAATGAAACCAAAGAAAGATTTGATTAAAGCTGCCGAGGCTGATGGCAGCATAGACAGATTGAACAGCCTTCTTTCAGCCGCACACATACTGAACTGTGAAGCCAACATGCTGGTGGAGGAAGCGGCAGACCTGATGAACGCCAAAGGGTTACTACTCGGAAATTTGAAAAGGCTTCATAACAGCTTTGTCAAGAGCGCCGACATGTACTTCCTGGAATTCTCCTCACTCGTAGAGACAGAGAAATGGAAGATGGATATGTTCAGGGACATGGACGACTTCGACGCCAAGTTTCGCGAGTGGGCAAAATTACCGTCTGATTGGAAACCTAAAGAATCAGAAGAATGAGTGAAAGATTAACACATGGCTCTCTGTTCAGCGGCATAGAAGGTTTTGGATTAGGTGCGGCACTTGCCGGCATAAAGACCGAGTGGAGTTGTGAATTTGAGGATTATCAATCATTAGTAATAAAGAAAAACTTTGGAGAAGAGCATGAAATCAACAGAGATATTAGAACGTATTCAAAACCTCCGTTTGTTGACATCTTGCTCGTAATTTCACAGATGGCTATGAGGCATTTTACTATTATATCAATGAAATTCCTATTGCGGATTTTCACGAGCAAAAGAGAGGCTTATTCGGCTTTAATGCAAAAGAAGTTATTGAAAGGGAAATACTAAATCAAAAAGGAAATGAAACGAAGAATAAGAAAAAAGATGCTGAAATACCCATATAGATACAAGTTGCATCAGTATTTGAAGTATGCCCACCAATGGTGTTGCGCTTTGGCGTATAAAGGGGATATATACACCTTGAAAGATGATGGTAGAATTGTAAAGGAGAACGATTGTTTATGAAACGCCTAATTGATGCTATAATAAAGAAATGGTTCTGCTGCCATGAGTGGGAATTCTTATTTGAAAGGAAAGTAGAAGTTGTTGATGATTGGGGTGATAGCAGCTGGTACACCGTACGTCACTACTTCTGCAATAAGTGTGGTAAATACAAGAAAATTAAAAGTCATTGATATGAAACAGACATTGGAAGAAGCCGCTCATTCTTTCGCAGAAAGTAGAAGCAGCGGAAGTGCATTCCCAGCATATTATGCAGGCTTTATCGCTGGTGCAGAATGGGCAATGAAATTGAAACATGATAAAGTCAAACTTATGTGTATTAAAGATAGTAATAAAAGGTGTAATCAATGTCACGAATGTGATGTATATGTATTAAATCCTAGCTATTGATATGAAACAGACAGTAGAAGAAGCTGCAAGGGAATATTCCAATGACCAAAGAAATAGGCAACATCATTGTGAACCGTACTGCATTGTTGATTTTAAGTCCGGTGTCGAATGGCTGTCAAAGCAGTCGCCGTGGATAAGCGTGGAAGAACGTTTACCGGAATATTCGTGTTGGGTGCTTGTGGCAGGTAAGGACTATAAATATCGAATTTTGTTTTACTGTGGAGGTAAGTTTTATACGAATAAAAGTTTAATAGCATATGATGGGAGCGTTCTTTTCTGGATGTTTATCCCATCCTTCGACCAAATCCTCGAAGCGAACAAAGATGTGTTACAACGATTAAAATAGAAATTTTATGGAAGAACTAATTCACATTGATAATCTATGTTCACGTTGCGGCTTTTTTACATCTGATACATCAGTAAATGGTGGTTATGGATGCAATCATAAGGATTGTGACGATGGAGAATTTATTTATAGCGGAGATATAATTGACTGGCATAAAGCTTATAGAATTGTGGCAATAAGACTTACTAAAAGAAACATAAAATGCAACCGTAGGCTTGCCAAGAAGTTTTTAAAAAAGGCAAGATTTATTTTGAATAAGAATCGTGAAGCTTTTGGAATTAAATTCCAAGGAAAATGTCTTGCTTCAACATGCCCTTTGGGTTATTTGGCAGATAAAGATGATATTATTAGGTTTGGAGAAGACCCAGAATTAATGGCAGTAGATGATTGGCTTGTTATAGAAAATAACGAATGAAAGAGAAAGGAGATTGAAACATGAGTAAAATAAGACTAATACTTCGATTTCTGTTAACCCCTTTATGGCTCGCTATATTCATTGTCTATTTGCCAATATGGTATATACAAATGAGTTGGTATTATTTCAGCTTTTGGGATTATTGGGATAGCTATTTAGTTTTATGGGATAGAGTAATGTTATCTCTAAAACTTAAAAAGAAATATTGATATGGAAACCCAAACGATTCAAATAAGAGGAGATAATGATGCAATAGCATACATTAATTTTGTAGATAGGGATTTAGCTGTATCTATCGTATATGGAGATAATCAGTACGATTTCACCATTGAACCCATTACCCTAAAAGCATTGGCATACGCCTATAAACTACATTGTGAAGAATGTGACGAAAAATACAATAAGGTATGAAAGCAAGAATAAAAGAAACCGGAGTTTTAATAGATGTAACTCCGAGAATAAATATCAATGCGCTATATAACGGAGATAACCTATATGTATGTGATAATAAGGTTTTCAGAGAGTGTGAACTTGATTTTTTAAATCTTGGAAATTCAGCCATTGATTGGGAAAAGCGACGCTACGAACTGGCGAAAGATTATTCTACAGAGTTTGTTAAACTACAGCATAAAAAGGGTATAACTGACTGCGGCATACTATATCCAGATGTAGTATCATGGTCTGTAGAACTTGCTGACGCACTAATAAAGAAACTGAAAGGAGAATAACCATGAATGATGAAGAGATACGGAATATAATCAAGATTCAGTTGCAACATTTAAGTAAAGAACAGTTGATAGATGCTCTTACTGATATTTATATGGCAAGCCCAGCGTTTAAAATAGCAAACGCTTTGAGTGATTTAAAATGTACCAATATAAAAGATGCCATAGGTGGAGTACAACAAGTAAATGCAAGTTTTAATCCATTGCAACGAATAGCAGATAAGGAGGTGAATCATGAATAGTGTACAGACACAAACCCTTTCTATCAAAGGGGATAACGATGCTGTGATATATATTGATTTTTGTGATGGAGATTTATGTGCTTCTGTTGTAGTAGAAGGCAAACAGGCAGATTTTCACTTTGAGCCTACTACTTTGAAAATGTTTGTCTATGCTTATAAGTTGCATTGTGAAGATATGCTTAATAATTCTTTAAAAGGAGAATAATCATGACAGAAGAACTTGTAACATTAGAAACATTTAAGATGCTGGAAGAAAAAGGGTTTAATGAATATCATTATCCGACTAAATCCATCGCTCAAAGGTGGCTGCGTGAAACCAAGAACTTACATATCACTATATATAATAGTGCTTCCGGCTACACATACGATATATCTAAAGCGGATATGGGAACGGTACTTTATTGTTCCCCCGAAGGTCCTAATGATGGAGGTAATTGGGACACCTACGAGGAAGCACTGGAGGCCGGGATTTTGAAATGTTTAAAACTTATATGAAAATGACTCCTATTGTAAATGATGCTTATAGACTTAGAAAGCTTTTAGAAAAAGCAACGGGAATAAAAGTTTATAAATCAGATTTACTTTCTAATTATTTCAATTGTTATATAAGCATAACGCAAGAGTATAAGAATGAAACCAATCCGCATATTACAGTAGCACAAGGTAGTTGGTCGATAGTTAATGGCGGTGAATATAAAATCTCACTCTATACACCTACAATCGTCATTAAAGGCAAGAAGGTGCTTAATACTCGTTTTGTAAAAGATATATTTTACAAGATAGTGGAAGCATTAAATAATGAATTTGGAGAAGGGAATTGGGATACGTGTAACAATGAAACGACAGTTTGGCTTCCCATGTCTCGAAACTCATTCTATTTGCAAATTCCAAATTTTGAGAAGTATTAAAACTTATATGATATGGCTAAGAAAATAATGTTTAATGATAAATACAGCTTAACCCAAGCTGTGTTGGAAGGTCGGAAGACTATGACGAGAAGGGTCTGCAAGTATGACAGACCAAATGAAACTTATGATATTGTATTCCCCGTTTTTGAACCAAATGATTACGATAATGACGGGAACATAGTATCTCCATTAAATTATGCTTTTGGTTGGAAAAACGACAAAGGAGACTTTACGGGTTGGAATATTCCAAAATACAAAGTCGGTGAAGTTGTTGCCATTGCGCAAAGTTATGAAAGTTTAGGGATGAATCCCGAAATCGCACTTAATGATAAGGACGGAATAGGATTTTATACTAAAACCAAATTCGCACCCGGTTGGAAAAATAAGATGTTTGTCCGCGCTGACCTCATGTCCCATCACATCCGTATTACCAACATCAAGATAGAACGGTTGCAAGACATCTCCGATAAAGATTGCTTGAAAGAAGGAATTTATAAAGGACAATGCGGAAGTGCAGATACACATTTTATGGATGCTTATTATTATAAAGGGGACATTCAGCCTTATTGCACCCCTCGTGAAGCCTTTGCCGCCCTCATAGATAAAGTTTCTGGCAAAGGGACGTGGGAGTCTAACCCTTATGTATTTGCTTACGAATTTGAACTGATTGATTAAAATTTATTATGGGAACCGTAGAACTGATAATTAAAATCTCCATCTCTTTATTCAATGCCATTGCATTAGGATTTGTCCTAATCCTGGTAAGCAGATGGCATAGGCGCATGGAGGACAAGCTGAATGAGATAAGGGAATACACCCGTAGGGTTTCAGACCGTGATGATGTTATTTATATGAATCAGCTTCAATGGCTGAAAAGTAAGCTGATTGAAGAGGAACGGTACGAGGAAACCGCTAAAATCAATAAATGTATTGAGGATGAGTATAACAAATT
>ULSC01024368.1_pt1 | contig 11295 bp, 8 predicted proteins | sample 1955981 | NCBI WGS metagenome assembly ULSC01 (sample SAMEA4835698, study PRJEB28245) | human gut metagenome | biome: gut microbiome; material: fecal sample | place: Denmark | collected 2008
AAGGTCCTTTTCGTGCCAGTTTGGGTCTACCATTCCCATAAGTATTTTTTCAGGGGTAAACGGAACTGTCCTGTGCCATACGCCTGTTGCGCGATAAATGGCATGTGCCAGCGCAGGAGCCGGTGTATTGATAACTATCTCACCGATTGACTTAACTCCGAATGGGCCTGACGGCTCATAGCTTGTCTCAAATTCGACATTGATATTGCCCACATCCTGTCGTGTCGGTATCTTGTACTGCATGAGGTCATTTTCTGCGATTTTTCCACCGGCATTGTAGGTGACATTCTCATAAAGCGCCATGCCTATTCCCTGACCTATGCCGCCCTCGGTCTGTACACGCGCGAGGTTTGGATTGACCGGAATTCCGCAGTCCACAACAGCCTGATAATCAAGTATTTTAACTGCTCCTGTCTCCTTATCAAGCTCTATCTCGACCATTCCTACCATGTATGGAGGAGGTGAAACAGGTGATGAATATGTCGCTGTGACATCTACAGGTATCGTGTTGTTGACCTGTGATTTTGTTGCTATATCGGAAAGACTTACGCAAACCTCCCCATTGTCTGCACCGTCCGGATTTATGATATACACCTCTTTGCCGTCAAAATCCACCTCTGATGCAGCATGGCCCAGCATCTGTGCACCGATTTTCTTTATGTTTTCACGAAGCTCAAGTGCTGCATTCTGTGTGGCCATTCCTGTAATGTAGGTGGTTGATGAGGCATATGAACCTGAATCATAAGGAGAAGCATCCGTATCCGCTCCAAACACGGTTATATCATCCGGCTCGCAGTCGAGTACCTCAGCCGCCATCTGCGCAAGTATGGTATCACAGCCTGTTCCCATGTCTGCCGCGCCTATCATCATATTGTAGGTGCCACAGTCTGAAAGCTTTAAGGTACACGAGCCGACATCTACATTGGATATGCAGGAGCCCTGCATTGCAAGTGCCATGCCTGCCGCACGAACCTTGCCATTTCCCATGTCGCGGACAGGATACTTTTCTGCCCAGTGGAAATTGTCCGCGCAGTGCATTATGCATCTGTCGAGTGCACATGCATTGGCTGTCTCGCCAAAATATGCCGGCATAAACATGCCCTCACGGACGATATTTTTCAAACGAAGCTCAACCGGGTCTATATGCAGCTTTTCAGCGAGCTCATTGACAGTTGATTCAAGTGCAAAGATACCCTGTGTAGCTCCATAGCCTCTATATGCTCCTGCCGCCTGCACGTTTGTGTACACAACATCGCACGAAAATCTGGTTGCCTCGCAGCCTCCTGTATAAAGAGGGAGCGATTTATGACCTGAGAGTCCTACTGTTGTAGTGCTATGCTCTCCGTATGCTCCACCATTTGACAGCGTATAAAGATCTATCGCCCTTATATGACCATCTTTCATTGCTCCAAGACGCACGGTGACCTCCATCTCATGACGCGGTGACGCGATAGTCTGGCACTCTTTTCTGCTGTAGATTATCTTGCTCGGACGCTTTGTCTTCCAGGTAACAAATGCCGGATATACCTCACAGACCGCTGTCTGCTTGGCACCAAAGCCTCCTCCGATACGCGGCTTTTCAGCACGCACCATGGACTTAGGAATATCGAGTGCATTGGACAGTATTCGGCGCAGGTGGAAAACAATCTGTGTCGAGCTGATGCAGTGAAGCCTGCCGTATCTGTCTATCTCACAGTATGCTCTGCAGGTCTCCATATATGCCTGCTGCGCTGCCTTTATGCGATAGGTGTGCTCAATAATCTCATCGCACTCCGACAGAATTTTCTCTACATTTCCATGCTCATCCTCCTCATGATGAATGAGATTGCGCTTTACATCGCCTGTATTTATGCTGGATGACCAGTCATCCTCAGGATGCACAAGCACCTTGTTGTCCAGCGACTTTCTGAAGTCAAGCACCGGCTCAAGAATCGTGTACTTTACTTTTATCATGTTAAGAGCCTTGTCTACAGCCTTTTCCGATTCACCTACCACAATAGCGACAGCGTCACCTACACTTCTAACATGACGGTCAAGGATTAGTCTGTCGTACGGTGACGGCTCCGGAAAGGTCTGGCCTGCGATAGAAAAACGCTTTTTCGGAACATCCTCCCAGGTGTATACTGCGACCATGCCCGGTACCTTAAGAGCAATATCTGTCTTTACATCCTCGACAATTGCATTCGCATAGGGGCTTCTAAGAAGCTTTATGACAAGCGCATCACGCGGTGTGATATCATCAGTAAATACCGGCTTTCCGAGTAAAAGCTGGCTCGAATCCTTCTTCGGTATACATTTTCCAACTGCGTGGTAATCCCTTCTCGCGCGGTTGAAGCTGTTTACATTAGTTTGATTTGTGCTCATCCTGCCACTCCTTTCCGATATCCTCTCCGTAGACGCCTGCCTCGAGACTAAGAGGTGCGCCCTCCTTCTTACTGTTTAAGAAATTTCTGATTGAGCGGAGCTGACTCTGATATCCTGTACAACGACACAGATTTCCTGAAAGATACTCAAGAACTTCCTCATCAGTCGGGTCAGGATTTTCTCTTAAAAGTGCCACAATATTTACAATATAACCTGGATTACAGAAGCCGCACTGATCCGCTCCCTGTGCAGCAAAAAATCCTGTAAACTGCTTAGCTTCCTCCTCAAGTCCCTCGAGGGTATCCACCGCTCTGCCGTCTGCCCTGCCTATCGGCGTACTGCATGACAGCACAGGCTTTCCATCCAGAAGCACTGTACAAAGACCGCAGTTGCCTGACTCACAGCCCCTCTTCACTGAAAAGCAGTTGTGCTTGCGGCAGAAGTCCAAAAGCACCATATCCTGGTCAACCGAGTCAATTATTAACTTTCCATTTAATTTTATTTTAACATCCATATACATGAATTCCTTCCTACTTAATGCTCGTGCATTGATGTCATCACACTAATAAAGCTCCCAAAGTTTCCTGCATAACTTCCATGCATCCGGTAGCGATTACCTTATATCATCGCAGATGTCAAGCGACTGTGTGACAGCGCGGCGTGTAAGCACCCGGCAGATCATCTCTCTGTACTCGGCTCCTGCTCTGATATTGCTTCCAAAACGGATATGCTCTGCAACATATTCTGCAAATTTATCTATTTTTGCATTGTTCTCGGAGTTCTCCGTCAAAGCTACATTACCGTGCGTCTTTGCATCTACTATACCATCGAGTATGCCGTCCTTATCCCACACAGGCTCTGCCATATATGGTGATGCTCCGATGACCGCCACATACCTGCCGTTTCTATTTGCCACTGCACATGTGAGCACAGGAAAGTCTGTTGACTGGTTTCTCTGGCTTAAGTATACTACGCCCTTTGCATTTTTCGGTACTATTACTGACACAAGCACATCGCGCGTGGTTCTTGGAAGTGCCGCAAACTCGTCCAAATCCATAATTCCTGCCTTGTGAAGCTGCACCTTTGCTCCCAGCGCCCTGAAAATCGTCATGACATCTGAAAATCCAAATCTGCCCCAGATGCTTCCTCCGACAGTCGCCACATTTCTAAACTGCACTCCGACGATATGTCTGACCGACTCTGCGATTGCACCGTGTGTATATGCATTCAGGGCTTCATGTGTCTCTATCTGCCTGAGGGTTGCATATGCACCGATTCTAAACTCGTTTTCATCCTCATCAATCCGGTCAAGTCCGAGATCGCACAAATCAATTGCCGTGCCAAGTGTCTTATTTTTCATTTTGAGCCAGAGCATGCCGCCCAGCACAAAATTCGGTTTTTTCTGATAAAGCTCATAGGCTTCATCAAGGCTTTGCGCCCTCACATACTGATTGTAATAAAACATATTTTTCTCCTATATCAATACATTTCAAGCTCATACATGGCTTCCCACCTAATGTCCTGCTCCTTCATAAAGGCTATGAGGCTCTCCCTGTCTGAAAGCTCTGCACGCCATGCCAGACCACAGCCCGCCGATATAGCAGACGGAAGAGGAATCGTGCGCCCCGGAATACCACATGCCTTGCTCTTGATATCCAGCTTTAACGGCGCTGTGGTAGTCTCGAAGGTAATGATTAGCCGCTTTTTCTTTTCTCTTACCAAATTATTATCCATCGCATCACACTTAATATAACACTAAGGACTCACAATAAGAGAGGCTGCAGCCATTTTCTCGGCGATATCATACATGTTCGTCACCTCTCCGACTGCAAGCTTATCTGACAGCTCATAGTAATTCAGACATGTTCCGCAGGTAAAGATTTTCACGCCACGATTCTTAAGCTCCTTTAAATCCTCAAGGCACTCTGAGCCATCACAGGTCAGCTTTGCTCCTCCATTGTAGAAAAGCATGGTTTCAGGCGGATTGTCCTGCTGCGAAAGTGCATAGATGAAGCCCTTTATGAGTACACTGCCCAGCTCCTCGCTGCCCTCTCCCATATAGGAAGAGCGGATTACAACGACTCTGTTATCTGTAGCCGGCCTGCATGTGTACTGTGAAGCTTCGTCTGTATCCGAAAACGCTCCTGTGTTAAGAGTCTCAATTGTCAGCTTTACACTGTAGCTTCCGTCGTCGAGCTTATTGCTGTCGCAGCTATAGCCCTTCTGTGCAGCCATCTTTTTTAAATTTTCTACTGCAATTTCATTGTCCACAAGTGTCTCCACTGTGTCCGGCTGTGTGAGAGCCTCAATTGCCTTCTTTGTCTTTACTACCGGGATTGGACATGTATCCCCGATTGCATTTACTGTAATCATATTTATAATCCTCCCTATGTTATTTAACTTGTCAACCCTCAAAATGCAGGGCATGCAGCCTGTCAGCATATTTACATAAGCTATGATAGCTTAAAATCAGTTCACATATATCGGCACATCGCAGCGCTTAACAAATCGTCCCACCTTTGCAGCCGGAAGCCCTGCGGCTTTAAGCTCATGCAAAAAGGTATCTGCCTCAAAGGCTTTTACTGCAAACAGCAGTCCTCCTGAGGTCTGCGGATCGAAGAGCACCTCCTCCATTGAGAAAGGTATATTTTTTGCAAAACGCACCTTGTCACCTACATGGTTTCTGTTGCGCTGCGCCGCTGCCGTGAGGAAAAACTCATCTGCGCATCGCAGTGCTCCGGTAATGACCGGGATGGAAATCGAGTCGATAAGTGCTGTTATATCATCATTTAACATCTCGCTCAGATGTCCTAAAAAACTAAAGCCCGTGACATCTGTGCATGCATGTATTTCGAAGCTGTGACTGATCTCTGATGCCGCGCGGTTTAGTGTGGTCATGGAGCTTACCGCATCCTCAATTGCACCTAACGGAGCTTCCCCGACACGGTTTGCGTTGCACACAAGCCCAACTCCGAGCTTCTTGGTCAGTATAAGCACATCTGACGGCTGCCCTGTATTGTTGCTGTAGATGTGTTTGGGATGAACTGTGCCCATGACAGAAAGTCCGTATTTCACATCGCTGTCTGCTATGGAATGACCACCTGCAAGTGTACCGCCTGCCTCTATCACCTTGTCAGCGCCTCCCTGCATTATTTTACCGAGTATATTCAAATCCATTTTCTCAGGGAAACAAACGATGTTCAACGCACTCTTAACTGTGCCGCCCATCGCATAGATATCACTGAGCGCATTTGCGGCCGCTATCTGTCCAAACGTATATGGATCATCAACCATCGGTGGAAAAAAATCAAGCGTCTGGACTATCGCCGTGTCATCTGAAATTCTGTACACTGCCGCATCATCGCTGCTATCATATCCGACGAGCAGATTGCTGTCTTTTTCGCCCTTTGGCAACTTTGCTAAAACATGACTTAATAAATCCGGACCAAGCTTTGCAGTACAGCCACCGCCTTTGCAAAACACTATTTCCTGTGGCATGTTTGCTCCTTTCAATTGTTTAATACTGTTTATCTCAATGCCGCAATCTGCATAAGCGCTTCAGCGGCCTCATTTATCTCATCATTTGTATTATAATATGAAAATGAAAATCTCACCATACCCTGTTTTTGTGTTCCAAAGAATTTATGCATCAGTGGTGCGCAGTGTATGCCGCTTCTTGTTGCAATGCCATACTCATTCATAAGTATATCCGACACCTCAGCAGAATCCATATCAGCTATATTTACTGAAACAATCGCACAATGTGCTCCATTATCGGGCAGCATGTCGAAATCCCCATATATCCTGATTCCCGGGATTATCTTTATTTTCTTTAGAAAAGCCTTCATCAGCATATACTCTTTAGCATATATGTTATCCACACCAATTTCTTCAATCGCCTTTATTCCTGCCAAAAGCCCTGCAATTCCCGGGCCATTTAAGGTACCGGCCTCAAGTCTTGTCGGAAGCTCCATAGGCTGGCTCTCAAGAAAGCTGAGCACGCCGGTGCCACCGCTTTTAACCGGCTTTATATCTGCTCTTTCTCCCACATAAAGTCCTCCGGTCCCCTGTGGACCCATCAGCCCCTTGTGCCCTGTGAAGCAGAGCACATCAATATTCATGTCTTTTACATTTATCGGAAGCACACCGGCTGTCTGCGATGCGTCAACTATAAATAAAAGGTCATGCTTTCGTGCGATTTGCCCTATTGACTTAATGTCCACCACATTGCCTGTGAGATTTGAAGCATGTGTGCAGACGATGGCTTTTGTTTCCGGACAAATTGCAGCCTCTATATCCCGCGGGGAAATTATCCCTCTTTTTATTCCTTCATCACTGCATGGCACAATATCCACGCACACTCCCCTCTCCCTTTGCATATAAAGAGGTCTGAGCACCGAATTGTGCTCGAGCTGTGTCGTAATCACATGCTCCCCCGGCTCAAGCAGTCCGTGGATTGCAATGTTGAGCGACTCAGTGGAATTTGCCGTAAAAACAAGTCTATCCGCATCCTCCCCGCCGAAAAATTCTGTAAGGCACATTCTGGCCTCATATATTTTCCTTGACGCATCAAGCGATGCATCCGACATTCCCCGACCTGAATTGCCGCAGTGCTTCATTACATCAAGCACAGCATCATATACCGCATCCGGCTTTTTAATTGTTGTGGCAGCGTTGTCCAGGTAAATCATAGTATGTCCTCATTTACTTCTCATCCAAGCAGATAAAATTTCTTTATATAAAGCTCATCATTTATATTTTTGCTAAGCATATTTGCTTCTGTATGCTTTGGAAGATTTGCATAAATTGTTGAATCATTATTTAATTCACACGATACTTCCCATGTTTTTAGTTCTTCAACTATTTTATAATCTTTAATCCTGATTATATTTTTATTGTTATATGCAAGTACCGATTTTGCTTTACTTGCAGATATTATTATATCCTGAGGGAAAACACCTATGTGTGATATGTTGTCCGTATCCATCGCAAGCTGTTCAATCTGCTCATCAGTGACCTCAAATACGCTATCCCATTCCACGGCAAGCAAATGATGCTTATCCTGCCATTTCACCTGTGATATATTGTTGCAGCCCACAAGCAGTGCCTGCTCCACAGACATAGGCCGCATGAAGAAATCTTTTTTGTCGCGGACTGCACTCAGCATGCCGCTCTCAATACTTCCGATACGCTCTGCCAGACGATACACCTCATCGCGATTGTGTGACACAAAGATAACAGGATTGTGAAAATCGGAAAGCATCTCCATAAGCTCTGATTCCATACTTCTTTTCACATGCTCATCCAGTGCCGAAAAAGGCTCATCGAGCAGTATACACTCCGGTTTAGCCGCAAGCATGCGAAGCATTGCCACGCGCTGCCTCTGGCCTCCCGAGAGATGATCCGGATATGTGTCTGCCATGCCATCAAGCCCATACCGCTTCAGCCAGACCTTCACCTTTTTTTCATCGCGATGTCCCATTGCTATGCATATATTTTCCATCACGGTCATTGTAGGAAAAAGTGCATAGTCCTGAAACAGATAGCCTACCCTGCGCTTACCGGGGTGCAGATTTATGCGATTTTTTGAGTCATACAGCACCCGGTCATTTAATGATATAAAGCCTGAATCAGGAGTCTCTATCCCTGCTATACACTTGAGTGTCATACTCTTTCCTGAGCCCGACATACCAATTACGGACACAATCTCGTCCGTAAGCTCCATGTCAACCGAAAGCATGAAATTATCCAACTGTTTTTTTATTTTTACTATGAGCGACATTATTTTTTCTCTTTCTCTTTATGCCCTTGTTTTTGCCGCATATCATATTTATCGATACAAGGCATGCAAACGAAATCGCTATGATTACTATGCACCAGAAGCCCGCTGTGGCATAGTCACCACTTTGGATGACCATTGCTATCTGCTGTGATATGGTCGATGTCTTTCCCGCTATATTTCCGGCAAGCATTGATGTGGCGCCGTACTCACCGATAGCTCTGGCAAAGGCCAGTGTGACACCCGAAATGATGCCGGGCTTTGCCATCGGCAGACGTATCTTCCAGAAAATCTTCCACTCACTTATGCCGAGAGTGCGCGCCGCATATATGACATTTTCGTCTATCTGCTCAAATGCCGCTCTCGCATTTCTGTACATGAGAGGGAGTGCAATGATGGTCGCTGCAACCACACAGCCAAGCCACGTGTGTACTACCTGTATACCCATGCTATTGCTTAAAAAACTTCCAAAGGGACGTCTTGTACTGAAAATCCTTAAAAGGATGTATCCAGCCACGGTAGGCGGCAATACCATCGGAAGTGTCAGCAGTCCATCCCAGAATGCCCTCACTCTGCCCTTTGTGTTTATAACAAGCTCAGCAAAGGCTATTCCAATAAAGAATGAAAAAACCGACGCTACTATTCCTGTTTTTAATGTTATCCAAAGCGGTGCGAAATCAATCGTTCCCATTATTCATTTACCGTAAAATGATATTTCTCAAATACTGACATTGCCTCATCTGTCTGAAGATATGCAATAAATTCCTTTGCGGCTTCAAGCTCGTCTGCTGTAGTGTTGTCACCCTTTAAGGCTGCTATCGGATATATAACATCACCTGTTAAGCTGTTTGGAAGCTTTTCTATAATGTCAAGCTGATTCTCGTATCCGAATGTATCTGAGTAATAAACTGTTCCTATTTCGTTTGCACCCTCAGCTACGGCAGATGCAACTGCACCTACATTTGCACAGCTGTTGATTTCCAGACCGCCAAGTGCCTTTGAGATATCAGAATCTGAAATATCCTGTGGCTTTGAAGCATCTCCTTCAACCATTTTTGAATTTACAAGTGCTACTCTGGTGTACTGTCCTACAGGAACTGTTCCGTCAGCAAGTGCCATATTTTTAGCCTTTGAGATGTCTGCAAAGCTGGTAACTGCCGTGCCACTATTCTTATATGTAACAAGGCACACCTGATTATTTAAAAGGTCAACACGAGTATCATCAACCACGCTTCCTCCGTCATAACCATTCTGAAGCTCATCCATCTGTGCCACTCCTGCTGAGAAAAAGATATTGCACTTCGCGCCCTCTTTAATCTGTGCCATCAGAGTTCCCGAACTGTCATAGTTGTTCTGGAAGTTTACATTTGGATGCTCCTTGGTGTAAGCTGCACAAATTTCATCCATAACACTGTTTAAGCTCTTTGCCGCAAAAATCGATAAATCTACATCTACATTACCGCTCTCTGCAGTATCCTTCTTTCCGCAGCCTGCAAAAAGTCCTGCTGTAAGAATAAGTCCAAGCGTAAGTCCTGCATATGCTGCAAATTTTCTCTTTAAACCCTTGCGCTCCTTTACTGATTTATCAGTGCCTGTTGCTCTTCTTAAAATCACACTTTTAATCTCTCTTTTCTTTTTATTTATTCATCATCTGATCTGCTCCAGCAGCACTGAAATGCTACCTCCGCACACCATTCCCTCATTCTCGGCATCGTCAGTATTCATGCTGACATCAATCAGCTCACATTTGAACTCCTGATTGCGAAACAGCCTCCTGCAGCGGCTTATAACTAAAGCCTCCGCACAGCCTCCGCCTATTGTTCCAACAATACGGTTGTCTGAGCTCACAAGCATCTGTGTGCCAACTCCGCGCGGTGCACTGCCGTTCTTTTTTATGATGGTACACAGTATGTACTTCTCATCCGGGGAGTGTGTAACTGATGCACAATGCCCAGCCACCTCAGTAAGTGCGTCAAGCACTTCGTTATCTATCTGAGTGCAGCTTGTACGCTCATTTTTACACTTTACTATCTCGCTTATCACCGAAAGAGCAATTTCCTCCGGTGTCTGTCCACCTATTGCAAGGCCTATCGGAGAATGTAATCCTGATATAATTTCCTGTGAAAATCCCGATTCTTCAAGGTCTTTTTTCACTATCACAGCTCTTTTCTTTGAGCCCATCATACCCACATAGGCATAGGGCTTTTTGAATATCTCTGTGAGGCATTCCATATCGAAGCGATGTCCTCTTGTCATGCATACATAGTAATCATCCGCCTGCGGCTGTAGCTTGGCGAGAGTTTCTTTATAATCGCCGCAAATCACATGGTCTGCGCCTTGGCGCTTTGCATTGTCTGCAAACAAAGGTCTGTCCTCTATCACCCATATGTCAAATGCCAAAAGCGATGCCATGCGTACAAGTGCCGCCGATACATGCCCTCCACCGCAGATTATGAGACGTGGTCTGCTGCCTATCTGCTGTCTGAACATCACAATGGAATTATCATTGTCATCTATTTCATCTGCCCACACATTGCCGTATGCCACTCTTATTCTGCCATCTATATAGAGTGCCTTTGCCCCGGCATGTGCTCCTTCTATGACTGTCAAAAGCTCACAGCGGCTGTCCACAGGTCTGTCCTTTATCGAAGCATATATGTTGGCCGGAATCAACTTCACCTCGTCACCAGCATGAATCTGACCACCTCTTACGACTACCGCAAACACACCCTCCTTTGGCATAATGCACTCGCCCATCCTCTTGTATATGGCACAATGCGAATGGCACTGCTTGCCTATCTGCGTCATCTCAAGGATGGTATCTCCTATGCAAAAGCGTGTACCAAGAGGCAGATTTCCTAAATCAAATCCTGAAATAATTAAATTTTCACCGAATGCACCGTTGTCTATCTGTGCCCCTCTTGCCCTGAAGTCATCTATTTTCTCCGCGGAAAGCAGGCTGACCTGCCTGTGCCACTTTCCGGCATGTGCATCTCCCATGATGCCGTAGTCTGCAACAAGCTCCGCCTGTGGCACCTCTCTCTTTTCAGTTCCTCTCTCTTTGCTTATATTGATTGCAAGAAGCTTTCCCATGATTTGCTATCAGCCTCCTATCCGGCTCATATTTCTTGCTGCATTTACTTCCGCAGCTT
>ULSC01061222.1_pt1 | contig 11224 bp, 9 predicted proteins | sample 1955981 | NCBI WGS metagenome assembly ULSC01 (sample SAMEA4835698, study PRJEB28245) | human gut metagenome | biome: gut microbiome; material: fecal sample | place: Denmark | collected 2008
TGGATTATTATACACACTTCACTTCTCCTATCCGCCGTTATCCGGATATGATGGTGCACCGTTTGCTGGAACGCTATCTGGCAGGTGGCCGTAGTGTGATAAAGAACAAATATGAAGAGTATTGTAAACATTGCTCCGAGATGGAAATGGTGGCTTCAAATGCCGAACGTTCGTCCATCAAGTACAAGCAGGTCGAGTTTATGAAAGATAAATTGGGACAGGTATTCGACGGTGTCGTATCCGGTGTCACCGAATGGGGATTGTACGTGGAGCTGAATGATAACAAATGTGAAGGGCTTGTCCCGATCCGTGACCTCGATGACGACTATTACGAGTTTAACGACAAGAACTATTGTCTGCTCGGTCGTAGAACAAAGCGCATTTACCGGTTAGGAGATGCCATCACTGTAAAAGTAGCACAAGCTAACCTGGAAAGGAAACAGCTGGACTTTGCACTGGTCTGAACAATTGACCATTGACAATTTTGTTCGACCTTTGGCCGGTTCGTTACATTTCGAATTGTCTCTGGTCAATTGCCCGTTATCAATTCCAGAAGATAAGTCCTGCCACTCCACAAGCAATCAATCCTAATCCCAAAAGAGCATAGAAAATACGGGCGCCTTTGCGTCCTAGCCACCTGACGAATGTCATAGCTCCGCTGGTCTGGAAATACCAGTCGAGATTCAGGATCGCAGCGATAACCGAGAATATCCCTAATGCGATAAAGAGTATCAGGATAAAATATTCGGTAGGTTCCATCTTATTTCACTTCTACGGTGCGGGAACCGTCCGGGTTCTCTGTGATGGCAACTTCCACAACGTCACCCGGCAATAAATCTTCGATCTTTTCCGGCCATTCGATAAAGCAGAGGGCACCGCTATAGAAATAATCTTCCGTGCCTATATCTTCCGCTTCGCTAGGTTTGTTGATGCGGTAGAAGTCAAAATGATAGATCAGTTCACCGGTTTCGCTACTGCGATATTCGTTGATAATGGCGAACGTCGGGCTGTTGATGACATCCTCCACGCCTAACTCTTCACAGATAGCCTTGATGAAAGTCGTTTTCCCTGCTCCCATATTCCCTCGGAATGCGAAAACAGTACGGTCATCCATCCCGGCAATAAACTCTTTGGCTGCTTGGCGGATCGTATCTAAACTTTCGATTTTAATTGTACGCATAGCTTTGATAATTGGCAATTGACAATTGCCAATTCAGAGAGAAAGAGAATTGGCAACCGGCAATTGGTGTTTATGGTTGCAAAGTTAAAACAATTGGCAATTAACAATTGCCAATTGCCAATTATTTTGCAGTTGTCAATCATTTTACCGTCATCGTGATGAAAGGAACCAACATTTCCTCCATTGAAATACCACCGTGCTGGAATGTATTCTTATAATAAGAAACGTAATAGTTATAGTTGTTCGGATAAGCGAAAAAATCGTTGTTCATCGCAAAGATATATTTGCTGCTCAGGTTTGGAGAAGGTAACCCCGCTTTGTCGGGAAAGCGGATGTCAAACACGTCCTTCGGATTATAATTCAAGTTCTTGCCCACCTTATAGCGCAGGTTGGTATTTGTATTCTTATCACCTATCACTTTCTCCGGATTATCGACGCGGATAGTACCGTGGTCGGTCGTAACGATCACTTTATACCCTTTTCCGGCGATACGCTTGAAAAGTTCCAGCGTGCCCGAATGCTGGAACCAGGAGCGTGTCAGGCTGCGATAGGCCGCTTCGCTCTGGGCCAGTTCGCGGATCATCTTGTTTTCGGTACGGGCGTGGGACAGCATATCGACAAAGTTCAGTACCACCACATTCAGCTGGTTATGAAGGAGGGAAGGGACGATATTCAGCAATTTGTCGTTATACTGCGAATCATGTACCTTATGGTAGGAGAACGTATATTTCTTACGGAACCGCTCGATCTGCGTTTGGATAAGCGGTGCTTCATTCAGGTTTTTCCCTTCCTCGCTGTCCTCGTCCACCCAAAGTTCCGGAAACATCTTTTCGATCTGCAAGGGCATCAGCCCGGAGAAGATCGAGTTGCGGGCATACTGTGTGGCGGTCGGAAGGATGCTGTAGTACAGGCTTTCGTCGAACGTATAGTATTCGGCAAGCAGATCTTTTACTTCGCGCCACTGGTCGAGACGGAAATTATCGATCAGGATGAAGAATACCTTATCCCCGTTGTCGAGCATCGGGAATACTTTCTTTTTAAACAAATCCGGGCTCATCAGCGGACGGATTTCAGGATGCTGAATCCAGTCCACGTAATTCTTTTTGACAAATTTACCGAATGCGTTGTTTGCTTCCTGTTTCTGCATGCGCAGCATGTCGGTCATCGGAACTTGGCTGTTTTCCAATTCGATTTCCCAATAGACGAGCTTCTTGTATACCTCCATCCAGTCATCGGTTGTCAGTGAGTCGTTGATCTGCATGCCGATACGCCCGAACTCCTGCTGATAGCCGACAGTCGTTGTTTCGGATATGATTACGTTCTTGTGGACATTCTTCTTGATAGACAAGAGCAGCTGGTTCGGATTGACCGGTTTGATCAGGTAATCGGCGATCTTGTTACCGATAGCCTGGTTCATGATGCTTTCTTCCTCGCTCTTGGTCACCATGACGACAGGGACATCGGGATTGATCGCCTTGATCTGCGCCAATGTTTCCAATCCGGTAAGCCCCGGCATATTCTCGTCCAGAAAAATAATGTCGAACGATTCTTCCTTACAGCATTCGATGGCGTCCTGCCCGCTGATTACCGGAATCACTTCATATCCCTTGTCCTGCAGGAAAAGGATGTGGGGCTTTAACAAATCTATCTCATCGTCTGCCCAAAGCACTCTGTCTTTCTTTGCTGCCATAGTTTTATCTTTCTTTTTTGAAGATGAACAAACCGGGTTCATCCCTACAAATGTATGATATTATAACGATATACCCCTTTATTTTGTGTGTTCATCCCTCATTTTTTAGTCTCTTTTGTATTACCTTTGTATAATATAAACGAGTTAACTGTACACGTATGAGACTATCCGTATTTGCCTTGGTCTGTCTGTTCCTTACTGCATGTGCCACACGGGAAAAAGGGCGTGAAAGAATATCCTTCAACCAAGAATGGCGCTTTGCTCTGACTGAAAAACAAGCCAATGTGTCCGCTCCCGATACGGATGACAGCAATTGGCGAGTCCTGAACTTGCCTCACGACTGGAGCATCGAGGCGGATTTTTCTCTCGATAACCCGGCAACTCCCGGAGGCGGTGCGCTGCCCGGTGGAATGGGGTGGTACCGGAAACACTTCAAACTGCCTGAAAGCGACAAGGGAAAAGTGATCTATATTGATTTCGACGGCGTTTACCGGAACAGTAGAGTCTGGCTGAACGGACATTTGCTAGGTTTTCGTCCCAACGGATATGTTTCGTTCCGTTATGATCTGACACCGTATCTGAATTATGGAAAGGAGGAGAATGTCTTGGTTGTCCAGGCCGATAACAGCGACCAGCCTAATTCCCGTTGGTATTCAGGGTCCGGCATTTACCGGAATGTATGGTTGGTGAAAACCGGACAAGTCCATGTGGACAATTGGGGGACAAACATCACTACTCCGGTCATGAATGCGGACAAGAGTACGGTCGAGATTGAAACGACTTTGAAAAACGAGGCATCCGATGTGACCGTGGAAGTTTCTACCCTGATACAAGACAAGGAAGGAAAGACCCTCTACCGGATATCCTCCCCGGCCGAGATAGCCGCAGGAGGGAAGAAAATCGTTACACACACGATAGAAATGTTCTATCCTGAACTATGGAGCGTCCGGAATCCTTATCTGTACACCGCCATAACCGAGGTGAGAGTCGGCAATAAACTGACGGATCGCTATCGAACCACATTCGGCATACGCAAATTCGATTGGGACGAGCATACGGGATTCTCCTTGAACGGAGAACCGACCAAAATATTGGGCGTCTGCCTGCATCATGACTTGGGATGCCTCGGAAGCGCGGTCAATCCGAGGGCGCTCGAACGTCAGCTGCAAATGATGAAAGACATGGGTGCCAATGCCGTCCGCACCAGCCATAACCCGCCGGCACCCGAACTGCTCGATATCTGTGACCGGATCGGATTGCTGGTGCAGGACGAGGCTTTCGATATGTGGCGGAAACGGAAATCACCGTACGACTATGCCCGATATTTTGACGAATGGCATGAAAAAGACTTGACAGACCAGGTCCTGCGCGACCGTAACCATCCGTCCGTCTTTATGTGGAGCATCGGAAACGAAGTACTGGAGCAATGGCAACATGCCGATGCCGACACGCTCAGTCTCGAAGCCGCCAACCTGATCCTCAATGCAGGCCATCCGGTGGATGACGAGATCTTGTCCGATACCGCCATGAGCGTACAGGGATTGATCGCCCATTCGCTGGCGGCGATCGTCAAGCGCCTGGATAAGACGCGCCCTGTCACTGCAGCAAACAACGAGGCGACACCGGGTAACCTGATCTTCCGTTCGAATGCATTGGATGTATTGGGATTCAACTATCACGAAAAGAATTACGAGCCGTTTCCGCAGAATTTTCCGGGCAAGACGTTAATTGTAAGCGAGTCTACTTCCGCCCTGATGACACGCGGCTACTACCAGATGCCGTCCGATTCGATGTATGTCTGGCCGAACACCTGGCGGGAACGGTTCGATCGTCCCGAACACCTTTGCTCGGCTTATGACAACTGCCATGTGCCTTGGGGCTCGACCCACGAGGTGACTTGGCGGGAAGTCAAACGGTTGCCTTATGTTTCAGGTATGTTTATCTGGACGGGCTTCGACTATCTGGGTGAACCGACACCTTACTGGTGGCCGAGCCGTAGCAGTTTCTTCGGTATTGTCGACTTGGCAGGTATTCCGAAAGATGTCTATTATATGTATCAGAGCGAATGGACCGACACGCCGGTTCTTCACCTTTTCCCGCACTGGAACTGGAAAAAGGGAGAGACTGTCGATGTCTGGGCCTACTATAACCAGTCGGACGAAGTGGAGCTTTTCCTGAACGGCGAGAGCCTGGGTGTCAAAAGCAAGCCGGACGATGCTTTCCATGTCTGCTGGCGGGTCCCTTTTACGCCGGGTACGTTGAAAGCCGTTTCCCGTAAGGACGGTAGGGAAGTGCTTACACGTGAAATCCGTACGGCCGGCGAACCTGCCCGGATCATGCTGATTCCCGATCGTTCCGCCTTGCACGCCGATGGCACGGATCTTTCATTCGTGACCGTGGAAATACAGGACAAAGACGGAAACCTGGTGCCGGATGCCGACAACCTGCTTCGCTTTACGGTTGAGGGGGACGGCTTTATCGCCGGGACAGATAACGGAGATCAGAATGATCCCGTCAGCCTTAAGAAACCGGAACGCCACGCTTTCTACGGAAAAGCAATGGCGGTCGTACAAAACACGGGCAAGGCAGGAACCATCCGGTTGAAAGCTACGGCGGAAGGCCTGCCGGATGCAATCGTGGAAATAAAGGTAGGTGAATAAGAGGAACAAGGATTGGTTACATGCCTTGTTTTTGCGGAATCCTCTGTCACTCTATCACACTTTACCATGCGGGTTTTGATAATCATGGTGCGTAGGAGTGATAGATGCCATATTTGTCTATCACTTATGTATCACCGGTTTTCTGAAAGTCATAGTCTTTGTTTTGTAATATAAGCATAGATTAATCAATTAGTTGGTATGTTTTGTTTCCATACATCCGGGTGTCTGGAGCAGAAACATCCGGGTGTAACTGCCCCATACACCCGGATGTTGAAAGTGCAAGATGGGGGTGTCTGTGATCATTTCTGCTTGTTTTCGGTACTTTTCTTGCTTGTTTTGAAGAAAAAGCATCATAAGGGAGCCAAAACACTCCGGTGTGGATGCATATAGGTGTACTTAGTATAATTTAAAGAATAATGGAACTTCCAGGAGATGGTAATCAGGGATATTTATGTAAATTTGCCCGGAAATAAAAGAGTTTATGGAAGTAAAGATCATAAATAAGTCACACCATCCGCTGCCGGGATACGCGACTCCGCTGTCGGCAGGAATGGACATTCGTGCAAATCTGGCGGAACCGGTAGTGTTGAAACCCCTTGAACGGAAACTGATACCGACCGGATTATATATCGCGCTGCCGGAAGGCTATGAGGCACAGATGCGCCCCCGTAGCGGCCTGGCATTGAAGCATGGCATCACATTGCTGAACACGCCGGGTACTATCGATGCGGACTATCGCGGCGAGATCGGCATAATCCTGATAAACCTCTCTTCCGAACCGTTTACCATCAATGACGGGGAGCGTATTTGCCAGATGGTGATCACGGCTCACAGTCAGGTCGTCTGGCAGCCGGTGGAAGTGCTGGACGACACCGAACGGGGAGCCGGCGGCTTTGGCCACACGGGGAAATAATTAAAAATTAAGAATTAAGAATTAAAAAATATGGGAGGGATGCTAAAGTCTCTGATCTCGATATCTTTTCTGTTATTCCTGATCGGGAGTCCGCAATCGTTGAGGGCGCAGGATCAGGAGGCGAAAGTGGAAATATCGTCGAAGCCGAATAAAGTGAGTGCCGGGGATCAGCGGAAGTTCGATTACTTCTTCTATGAAGGGCTGAACCTGAAGGCAGCCGGGAAATTCGATGCCGCTTATGATGCCTTTAACCATTGCCTGGCGATCGATTCGACTGCGTCGGCTGTCTTATATGAACTTTCTTCGTTTTATGCCCAACTGAACCGTCCGGAAAAGTCGCTGGAGATGTTGCGGCGTGCGGTGGCTTACAGTTCCGATAATTTTACCTACCGGCTGGCGTTGGCGACAATGAGCCGCAACCTCGGTATGTTCGGCGAGGCGTCGGACGAGTATGAGAAGCTTGTAAAAGATTATCCCGGAAAACCGGAGTTGAACTATTACTTGGCGGATGCGCTTACGCAGGAAGGTGAAATCGGGAAGGCGATCGATGCTTATGACGCCCTCGAATCGTCCATAGGCATGAGCGAGGCGCTTTCCATGCAGAAATATAAATTGTATAATGCGTTGGAGCAGAACGATAACGCGTTCAAAGAGGTGGAAAAGCTTGCCGCCAAATTCCCGATGGAATCCCGCTATCAGATCATTTTGGGGGATCTCCACTTGGAAAAGAATGATACGGTCAAAGCGTTGAAATATTATCAGAAAGCACACGAAATCGATCCGGAAAGTCCCTATTACATTGTCTCTATGGCGAACTATTATGAAGTCGTCGGTAATAAGGACGCCGCCGAGACGCAGATACGCAATGCATTAGTGAACGAGAAATTGGATGTCGAGACGAAAGTCGGTATCCTGTCCCGTTATATTCTCAAACTGCAGCAGACGAAGAAGGGGACCGAGAGTGCGAATGCCCTTTTCCAGACATTACTGGAACAGCATCCGGAAGATACCGATCTGAAACAGATGTACGGCAGTCTGCTGGTTGCGCAGGGGAAGACTGATGAGGCCCGTTTCCAGTTTCAGCTGATTACCGAGATGGAACCTTCGAATGCTGCTGCCTGGCAACAACTCTTGAATCTGGCGTTGAAGTCGGAAGACATTCCCGAAGTGATCCGTATCTGTACCCGTTGCCAGGAGCTTTTCCCCGATGCACCGGAGTATTACTTTTATCTTGGGATCGCTTATTTCCAGCAGGAAAAGTATCAGGATGCACTGGATACATACAAAGCCGGCCTGGAGATTATCCCGGAGACGAACGTCGGGTTGAAGTCTGATTTTTACGGACAGATAGGCGATATCTACTATCAGATCAAGAATATGCCGGAAGCCTATAAAGCGTATGATGAAGCGTTGAAGTACAACGACAAGAACGTGGTCGTCCTCAATAATTACGCCTATTTCCTCTCGCTGGAAAAGAAAGATCTGAAAAAGGCGGAACGGATGAGTGCATTGGCAGTCAAACTGGAACCGAACAATTCGACATATCTCGATACGTATGCCTGGATATTCTTTGTACAGGGAAACTATACGCTTGCCAAGATATACATAGAGAGCGCGCTTGCCAACGATACGACTAAAAGCTCCGAGCTGGTAGACCATTACGGCGATATCCTCTTCATGAGCGGCGATAAGGAAAAGGCGCTTGAACAATGGAAGAAAGCGAAGGAGATGGGAAAAGAAAGCGATGTGCTGGATCGCAAGATCGCAGAGGGAACCTATATAGAAGAGGAGGTCAAGAATGAATAAGATAAGCCTTGCCTTTGCGCTGGTCTTTTTTATCGCCCTGTCGTTCACAGGTTGTAAATCGACCAAGAAAGTCGGTACGGTCGAAGCGGGCGGGGCGAAAGCGCATAACGAGTTCTTTACGCTTATGCAGGAGCAGGCGTTCAAGTATGAAACCCTGACTGCACGCCTGAACGTGGACCTGAACCTGCCGGGCAACAATATGAGTTCGCGTGTGGATCTGAAGATGGTAAAAGACAGTGCTTTCCAGTTGTCCGTGCAACCCTTTTTAGGTATCGAGGTTTTCCGCGCCGAGATCAGTGTGGACAGCGTAAAGGTAATCGACCGTATGAACAAGCGCTATGTGGCTGACAATTATGCCAACCTGAAAGGGCAGACACCGATCGAGTTCAATTTTTATAATCTGCAGGCACTTTTCACCAACCGTCTGTTCCTTCCCGGACAGCAGGGGATCAGCCCGAAGCTGTACAACCGCTTTAAGCTGAAGCAGGACGGGCCCGCAGCCGAAATACAGGTAAAAGACGTGATGGGGTTGCTGTACACCTTTATGGCGGACGGGGAGGAGAAGATTCTCTCAACCTGTATTTCCGAACCTTCGGACCGTTATGCCCTGCAATGGGACTATGCCGATTTTCGCTTGGCAGACGGGCAGCCATTCCCGATGAAGATGGATGTGAAGGTGATGAAGGATGGTGCTTCGCAAGGAGGAGTCACGTTGCATTTCTCCCGCATGCAGACGGATGTCCCGGTGAAAATGGAGTTTTCCATTCCTGCCAAATATAAACGTATCACATTGTCTCAGATCATCAAATCGTTGAGTAGTAATAAAATGTAAGATGAGATACTTCTGGTTCGTCATATTCATGCTGTCGGTCGGTTCTGTTTCCGCACAGAACTCGGCAAGAGTACGCGAACTCGAAAAGCAGCGTAAAGCCGCACTTGCCGAGATCGAGATGACCAGCCAGCTATTGGACGAGACGCGACAGACGGCGCGTAACTCGCTGAACCGGCTGAACCTGCTCTCCAAACAGATCCTTTCCCGCAAACAGGTCATCAGCCTCCTGAACCAGGAGATCGGGGAAATAGACAAGCAGATAGCCGCTTCCCGCCGGAACATCTCCCAACTGGAAAGAGAGTTGGAAAATAAACGGCAGAATTACGGTAAATCGGTTCAAAGCATGTACAAGCGCCGCAGTTCACAGGATAAGTTGCTGTTCATCCTTTCCGCCGACAATTTCGCCCAGTCTTTTCGCCGTATGCGTTACCTTCGCGAGTATGCCGACTGGCAGAAGAAGCAGGCATCCGAAATTATCGGTAAGCAGAAGGAAATTGCTGGCAAGCAGAAAGAACTGGAAAAGACACGTGCCGAGAAAAACGCTTTATTGGGTGCGCGGGAGGATGAAAGCCGTAAGCTCCAGACCGAGGAATCGAGCCAGAAAGAAGAGGTGCAGCAGTTAAACCGGAAACAGAAACAGTTGCAGGCCGACCTGAAAAAGAAGAAGAAGCAGGCTGATGCTTTGAATCGCCAGATCGAAAAGCAGATAGCCGAAGAAATCGCCCGCGCTGAAGCCGAAGCCAAAGCTGCCCGCGAACGGGCGGCCCGTGCTGAAAGGAACCGTTTGGCACGTGAAAAGGCGGCTGCTTCAGGAAAGAAAGTCCCCGAAACAAAACCGGAGACGGAGCCGGCCCGCGAAGAACGTGTCGCCGATACCAAAGGCGGTTATGCCATGACAAAGGCCGAGAAACGCTTATCCGATGATTTTGCAAGCAATAAGGGGCGTTTGCCTTATCCTGTGTCCGGCCGCCATACGATTGTCGCTGCCTTCGGCGAACAGCAGCACCAGGAATTGAAGTATGTCCGTACGAATAACAGCGGTATAGACATCCAGACCGCTCCGGGTACGGATGCCCGCGCCGTGTTCAATGGTGAGGTGACGCGTGTGTTCGTTGTTCCGGGATATAACAATTCGGTCATTGTCCGCCACGGTAACTATTTGACGGTATATAGCAACTTGAGCCAGGTCTATGTGAAGGCAGGCGATAAGGTGAGTACCCGCCAGGCGATCGGAAAGATCTTTACCGATACAGAGGACGGCAATGCCACAATCCTTCATTTCCAGCTTTGGAAAGAAAAGACGAAACTGAATCCGGCTCCGTGGCTGGATTGACGAAAAGGCGCATTGAGGCTGACCGGGGGCGCGTCACGACAGATGTAGCAGGTGTGTCAGGGCTGATCTTCGTCATGTGTCAACCGGAGTTTCCGGAGTGCGAACCTCACATCCTCTTTATTGATCAGAAAGTCCTTTGGGCGAGTTCCTGTTTTCCAGCAGAAAATAATCATGGAGAATGCCAGCATGGTGCTGAATGCGATACTGGAACTGATGGCCGATCCGAACACTCCGTAGTGCGGGATCAGCAGGTAGCCCGAAACAAGCAGGCTTATCAAACCGACAAAAGAACTGCCCGTGCTGTAACGTATTTTGCCGCTTCCGGTAAAATATTGGCATAGTATGCTGTTGCAGGCCAGTGCTATGATTCCGGCCGACAACCCTGTTATGACGTTGTGCATCCCTACGAACTCGGCGCTGAACAGATAATCCGTATAGATCCATTCCGGTATCAGAAGAATGCAGCCGGTCGCAAGTGTGATGGCACAAAAAGTTAGTTTGAAGAACCGGAGCGTGATTTGTTTTTGCTCGCCGGGTTTATGTGTCCGGGCAACGCGGCTGTACGTGATAAAGCCGATGCTGCGATTGATATGCCAGACGCTCTCGGAAATCTTGGTTCCCGCATCCAGCAGTCCGACGCTTCCCAACCCGGCAAACCGTTGGATCAGGAAATAGTTGAGGCGGGTAGTCAGGATCTCGGCAATATTGTCCGCACTTCCCCAAAGCCCGTAAGCAAACATCTCTTTCAAAAGAGCGTATTGGGAGCGTCCCTTCCGGGGATCTGCCTCTTTTTTGTTCAGAAACGGCAGG
>ULSC01037323.1_pt1 | contig 11156 bp, 10 predicted proteins | sample 1955981 | NCBI WGS metagenome assembly ULSC01 (sample SAMEA4835698, study PRJEB28245) | human gut metagenome | biome: gut microbiome; material: fecal sample | place: Denmark | collected 2008
CACGCCTTGAAATAGCGATTGTAAAGACCCTGGAAACCAGATCCATGACGAGCTTCGTCCTTGGCCATCTCGTGTACGGTATCGTGCACGGCGTCCAGGTTCTGCTCCTTGGCCAGACGCGCCAGACGCATCTTGTCCTCGCAGGCGCCGCACTCGGCATTCATACGTTTGAACAGGTTGGTCTTGGTGTCCCAAACGATGTCGCCGATCAGTTCGGCAAACTTCGAAGCGTGCTCGGCCTCCTCCCAGGCATAGCGCTTGAAAGCCTCGGCGATTTCGGGGTAGCCCTCACGATCCGCCTGACGAGCCATCGCCAGGTATTGTCCCACCTCGGAACATTCGCCCATGAAGTGGTTGTTCAGACCTTCCCATAACTCCTGGCTGGCGCCTTTGCCGTCGCCGAGCTTATGCTCCGTCACGAAATCCAAACCACCGGCCTTCTCCTCGACCTCAACGAACTTCTCCTTGCCTACTTTGCACATCGGGCACTGATCGGGTGCCTCGGGACCTTCGTGGATATATCCACAAACGGTACAACGCCATTTCTTAGCCATAATTCTTCTCTTTATTTTGTTAGATTGTGTGTGTTATTTCGTTTGCGAAGCAAAGATAGGAATTATCGGGGTCACGTCCCGCAAAAATCCGATCACTTTTACTGATAGGGCGATAAAACAAACCTATACGCCCATCACTGCGGCTGCCGGTCGAGCAGCCATTCGATATACCCCACCTCGAAGGCATCTTTAGCCAGCACCCGCTTATCTCGGTCCAGCAGATACATCGAAGGAATGGCTTTCAGATCGTAAAGCTCCTCTTTGCTGATTCGGGCTCCTGCGTCGTAGGCATTGATCCACGACGACGGTACCTGCGGAGCATGAGCGCGCCACGCCGTGAGATCTTCGTCGGGATAGAGCGCCAGTACCTCGAGACGCCCCGCACGGATCATCTCCGACAACAACGGAGAGGCAACGATTTCCGCCCGGATCCGTTCGCACATACCGCAGTCAGGGTTATTGAAAAACACGAGCGTATAGTCGGCCCGAATCCCGTAAAGCGTCCCCGTACGGCCCGAAGCGAGCGTATAGCGGAAGTCGTTGGCAGGCAGCCCTACCCTGTTTTGCAGCGCCATACGCAAGTCGTGCTCCGGAGCGATCTTCTCCCACTCGTCGAGCCATGGACTCGCCACGAGTGCCTCCAACACGGGAATATAGAGTTCGTCGCTGTGCAGCGGAGAGTTGGGGTCGTGCAGCACCCGTTCGGCCAGCATAGCGAAATACTCCAGCATGGTTTTCGATCCGGAAGCCTTGCGCATCAGCTCCGCGACAGGCGATGGGTCGCTTTCCGTAACGAAATTCCGGATGTACGTATCGAACGCACGCAACATATGTATCGAGTCGGTCGAAACGATAAAAACAGTATCCGCAAAATCCAGATCGTCCCAAAAATGCTCGCGCAGATAGGCATACCGCTGGGCGTCGTCCATCGCTCCGGGCGGAGCCACAACCCGGAAAAGACGCGGCGGGACCTTTTCCGGAGCCGTCGCCGGTGCGGATTTGCGGCCGGAACAAGACAACAGCACCGGAAGCGCCAGCAAACAGAAAAAATATCGCAACATAACGCACAACTTCAATCATACGGAAACCCGAGACAGTGCCAAATCTATGAAGCTATATCGGGAAATACCTTAATCATAGACGGCAAACGGAAAGGCCCGATAACAAACACGCGCTTCGACCTGCCGGGATAACATTTCATACAGCACAAATATAACCATTTTTCACGAAGCGATACGGCGGTCCACAACAAAAATCGGAAACATCCGACCGATTTGCACGGTACTTGCAATTTTACAAATCGTCACGAAAAAACGAGCTTCAAACAGACGGATAAAACGACATTTTCAAGGTATAAGCGCAACGCCGGATTTCTCCCGGACGCTGCCGAACCGGGAAAATGAAGAATAAAGTTCAAACAATTTTTAAATTCAATTATTATGGATGTGAAAAAAGCTACAACCAGCACAGGGTTCAAATTGAGTGTGATGACACTTGCAATTATGAACATCACTGCCGTAGTAAGTCTGCGAGGTCTTCCCGCAGAAGCGGTTTATGGCTTATCGTCGGCATTCTACTACCTGTTCGCCGCAGTCGTCTTCCTGATCCCGACGGCCATGGTGGCTGCGGAGCTGGCGGCCATGTTCTCCGACAAACAGGGCGGTGTATTCCGCTGGGTCGGCGAAGCGTACGGCGCACGCACGGGATTTCTCGCCATCTGGCTTCAGTGGATCGAATCGACGATCTGGTACCCGACGGTACTGACCTTCGGCGCCGTATCGATCGCCTTTATCGGCATGAACGAAACGTACGACATGTCACTTGCGTCGAACAAGGTCTTCACGCTAATAGTCGTATTGGCTATTTACTGGGTCGCAACACTCGTTTCTCTGAAAGGCATGGACTGGGTCGGCAAAATCAGCAAATGGGGAGGTATGATCGGTACGATCATACCGGCAGGTCTGCTCATTCTTCTGGGCATCATTTACATTTCGACCGGCGGCCATAACTACATGGATATGTCGCAGGGCTTCTTCCCCGACCTGACGAATTTCGACAACCTAGTATTGGCCAGCAGCATCTTCCTCTTCTATGCCGGTATGGAGATGATGGGTATTCACGTGATGGACGTGAAGAATCCTTCGCGCAACTATCCGAAAGCCATCGTCATCGGCTCGCTGGTGACCGTGCTGATCTTCGTGCTGGGCACGTTCTCGCTGGGCTTCATCATTCCGGCCAAAGACATCAACCTGACCCAGTCGCTGTTGATCGGCTTCGACAACTACTTCCATTATCTGCGCATCTCGTGGGCTTCGCCGATTATCGCCGTCGCCCTGATGTTCGGCGTACTGGCAGGCGTACTGACCTGGGTATCGGGTCCGTCGAAAGGTATTTTCGCCGTGGGCAGAGCCGGTTACCTGCCTCCGTTCTTTCAGAAGAGCAACAAGAACGGCGTACAGCGCAATATCCTGCTCATTCAGGGCGGCGTGGTAACGCTGCTGGCGCTGCTGTTCGTCGTAATGCCTTCGGTACAGTCGTTCTACCAGATCCTCTCGCAGCTCACCGTACTGCTCTACCTGATCATGTACATGCTGATGTTCTCGGCGGCGATCGTGCTGCGCTACAAGATGAAAGGCACCGCGCGTCCGTTCCGCCTGGGCAAAAAGGGTAACGGTCTGATGTGGACGATCGGTACGGTCGGCTTCTGCGGCGCACTGCTCGCCTTCATCCTCAGCTTCGTTCCGCCCAGCCAGATCTCGGTCGGCAGCAACACCGTATGGTTCTCCGTACTCATTATCGGCTGCGTGGTAGTGGTAGGCGCTCCGTTCGTCATCTACGCCATGCGCAAGCCCTCGTGGAAAGACCCGCAGGCGGCTGCGGAATTCGCACCCTTCCATTGGGAAGTAAAAGCAGCCCCGGAAACACAGAACATTCCGCAAAACAACCCGCAAAATACGGGTAATACGGCTCCTGAAAACAAACAATAAAAGCAATCGTCATGGGACAAAAAATCACGAAACAAGACGTTCGGGACGCCGTACAGCACGCCTTCGAACAGACCAAAGCGGTCTCGGGAGGTAAAAACGCCGACTATATACCCTATCTGGCCAACGTACCTTCCGACCTGTTCGGCATCGCCGTCTGTCTGCCCGACGGAGAGATTATCGCCACAGGCGACACGGAATACAAGTTCGGCATCGAATCGGTGTCGAAAGTGCCGACGGCCATTTTAGCGATGAATCAATACAGCGCCGAAGAGGTGCTGGCGAAGATCGGCGCCGACGCTACGGGACTGCCTTTCAACTCGATCATGGCGATCCTGCTCGAAAAGGATCACCCTTCGACACCGCTGGTAAACGCCGGTGCGATCGCCGCCTGCTCGATGATAAAACCCATCGGGAAGCCGGACGCGAAATGGGAGGCGATCCAGGGATTCATCGAAGGACTCTGCGGCTCGAGCGTGGAGGTCATCGAAGAGCTTTACAAATCGGAAACGGCGACCAACTTCAACAACAAGTCGATCGCATGGCTGCTGAAGAACTATTCGCGCATCTACGACGATCCCGATATGGCGCTCGATCTCTACACCCGCCAATGTTCGATCGGCGTAACGGCCCGCCAACTGGCGGTCGCGGCCGCGACCATCGCATTCGACGGCGTGAACCCCGTAACCAAACAAACGGTCTTCAAACCCGATCTGGGCGCACGCATTACTTCGATGATGGCCACCGTCGGTTTCTACGAACATACGGGCGACTGGCTCTTCAACACGGGCCTTCCGGCCAAGACCGGCGTGGGCGGCGGCATCATGGGCGTCGTTCCGGGCGTGATGGGCGTAGCGGCCTTCGCACCCCCGCTGGATGACGCCGGCAACTCGGTCAAGGCCCAGGCTGCCTTGAGCGACATCGTCGGACGGCTCAACCTCAACATCTTCCATCCGCGTAAAAGCATCCTGGCAGAACAGGCATAGGAGGATCGTTCCGGAATGAAAAAGGCTCGCTGTACAGCGAGCCTTTTCGTATCTTGCGATTACCACACGACACCGTCCCCATCGTGGAAAAAACCGCACACGAGGGTCAGGTACTCGGGCATTTTTCCGTCGGCTCCCCACTTGAGTTCGATTCCGAACAACTCGGAAGTCGTGCGGCCTATGTCGAAGCCGCAGGCTTCGAGCGACGGACGCACCAGTTCGGGATGGCGGCACGGGGTCCCTTCGGGACGTGTGCAAGTACCCTCGGGACAATAGAGGCAACTGCCGACGTAGGCGAACGAACGTCCTCCGTATCGCCGCTCCATCTCGAGCAGACGCCTCTCGAGCCGCTGCCGTTCGGGGTGGATCAACCGCTTTGCCTCCGCAATGGGAAGACCGCCCTGTTCCGGAACGATCTTCGTCGCAATAAGCAATGCCCTGGAATACCGGGTCAGGTACTCCTCGACATCGAAATCGAAGGGAGGGCATCCCCAACTGCGCCCATAGTTCGGACAGGTACGGCAGCAGTCCTCGAAACGCTCGGCATCGCGGAAACGGGCGATATAATCGGCGACGGAAACCGTCACGCTGAAATCTTCGGCTCGGTATGGGATCATATTTCGGTAAAGAGATCGAATTGATGCAAAAGCGTAAAAGTGAAGAAAACCCCGATGACGGCACACAGGACGGCAAGCAGTGCATTCAGCACACGCGGGGAGGGTTTGGTGGATTCGCAGGCCCGATTCCGGATATAACGCCGGAAAAAGAGGAAGAGAGCGGGTACGACGCTGCACGCCAGCAAAAAATCCTCAGGAATCCCGAAGAAATAGACCTTCGAAAACCCGATCAGCGCCCAATGGCAGAGAAACGTCGCCAACACGATATTCGCCCGCTCGGAGAAAGCCAGCATCAACGCGACGGTGAAGACTGCGACCGAGCAGGGCATCACGGGCGAGGTCATCATCGGAAAAGTACGCCCCAGGGCCAGCGAGAAGAGCGGATAAACGAGCGGCATACAGAACAGCACCAAAGCAAACCGGGGGTGTCGTCCCGTGCGCCCGAGCGAATCGTGTCCGGCCGCCAAGTCATAGATCCAGATACAACCCATGACCGCCCAGAACAGGGCCAGAATATCGTAATGTTCGCGCGGAGCGCAATAGATAAAATAATATACACCCGCGATCCAGAAATTCAATGCGGCCATAAAAACCTTCATCGCCACACGCACGGCACGCGTCGGACGCAGATAAAGCAAAAGGGTCAGCACCGCAGCGACCGCAACCAGCAGGAGCTGTACGGGCCACGTGGCGGCGTTGTATGCGGCGATCGTATTCCAGAAAACATCCATACGAAAAGAGTTTATTCACGGCTCCGTCTGCGCCGTGTGAGCGAGAAAGCCCGGCGGTTGAAGATGAATATCGGCAGCGTGGCGCCCGCAGCCAACAGGATAATCACGCTGAACGACACGGTGGCATTCAGAAAAAACTGCTGCATATATTCCAGGCCCTGCCCGGGATCGTTGAGCGATTGCAGAAACATGATGAGGGCAAAGACCGTCTTGTAGGCATAGATACCCGGGACCATCGGCAGCAGGGCCGGAATGTAAAGCACGGTCATCGGACAACGAATACCCCGTCCCAGCCAAAGGCTGCCGAAACCGATGACGACGGCAGCACAGAGCGAAGCCGTAGCGATGTCGATCCCCGCATAACTCATCAGGCAGAAACGCAAGGCGTGTCCGACGGCCGCCAGCAGGGCGATGTAGGGAAATGCCCGCACCGGAGGATCGGAAATCGCCCCGAATCCGATAGCGGCCACGGCCGCGAACACCCCGTCGAACAGAATATCCACTGCAATCATAGCAAACTGTTTTTAACGATCATCAACGTCGCCGAAAGACCTACGGCAATGCAGACGATCAGCAGCAGGGCGTTGATCAGACGGCTGCAACCGATCAGGATATGCCCTTCGACGATGTCGATCACCCCGTTGATGAGCGGAACGCCCGGAACAAGAAAGAGCGGGCTGGTGGCTATCGCCACCTCGGCCGTACAGTCGAAGCCCAATGCCGACGAGGCGCAGAGCGAAGCCAGAAAGGCGGAAAGGATAAAAACCAGGAAGTGATTCACGGCATGCGCCTGCATCCGCTGCCGGGCGGAAAAACCGACGAGCGTCGAGGTGAAGACGATGCCCACGGCCGTCCAGTCCCCGCCGAACAGACGACAAAAGGAGGCATTCGCCAGGCCGACCGTCAGCAGGACGAAAATCGGGTCCATACGCGGCTTGGCGATCAACTCTCCGTAACGGTCGCGCAGGTCGGTCAGCGACAGGTGTTCATCGACGGCATCCCAACTCAAAGCGCTCAGATCCGAATTCCGTTCGAAGCTGATAGGCAGCGCAGGGATCTTCACCACACGGGTAACGACTTCGCCGCTCCGTTCGTCGTGTACGGTGATGATTATGCTTTTCTGAAAACTCGACAACTGAATATCCACTCCCTGCGAGGTTCCGATGCGCTGTGCGTTGCGGATCACACGCGAAGTGTGCACTCCCGATCCTAACAGATAGGAAGCGTATTCCGCAACGAAATCGAGAATGTCGGTGAGTTCCTGTTTTGTTTTCATGACGGCACAAAAGTAGTGTATTCCCGCCAAATCGGAAACAACCGGCGAAAAGAAAAATTCCCGGAAAGAGTTTTTGTTTCCTGAAAAATACCGTTATATTTGCGGCAGATTTGGTTTCCGGCTCCTTATGCAAGGAGAGGAATGAAAAGGGAATCGGGTGTGAATCCCGGACAGTCCCGCTGCTGTGAAGCTCCGCGACGTTTCGAACATCTCTGCCACTGGTCCGCACGGACCGGGAAGGCTTCGGAACAGGAGTGAGTCAGAAGACCTGCCAGATCGATTCGATGTCAAAGGCGCTCGTGGGTTAGGCGTTTGATTTCGGTTGTGTTTCGCTTGATAAATTTTAGGAAAACCGTCCCGACACAGGGATCGTTGTACCGTTCCGGTACAAGAGATTTCCTCGTCTGCCACAGCGGTATTTCCGGTAATGAACGACAAACGAAAGTGCGGCGATAACCATTGTTACTGCCATAACATTCAAGAGATTAGGATGTCGCCGCACTTTTTTTAACCGACAACGATGAATATCATACTCTATGGAATACCGGACGATACAGCCGAGCTGATTGCCGGACGTTACGACCTGGAACTCATTCATTCGATCGAAGAGATCGGAGCCTGCGGAACGTTGCTCCCCGTCCCGAAAATAACCGCACCCCGGCAGTTGCTGGCTCTTTACAACGCCCTGATGCGTCACGAGGATGCGATCGATGCAGTCATCATCTGCGGGTCCGAAACCTGCGGTGCGGCCGGCACGATATGCTACGGGGCTCCTCCGGGAAAAATCTTCACACTCTGCGGCGATCCGGGAGGCGAAGAGCTGGAAGCGGAGTTATTCCGGCTGCTCGATGCCATCTTCACGCAAGCCAACCGAATCAACCTCTGAAACGACGTATTCCCGAAAAAACGAAAGGGATTCTATTTTCAAATTTTTTCCGGCACGAATTTGCTCCGACCTTTTCCGCCTTTGCAAAAAATCCGCTGGAAAGAATTTCCACAACCGGCTGTCACCTCGCAACCGGCCTTGCTCATGAGAGCAAATATACCCCGCTCCGATTCTGATTTATACCGTCTTTCCGGACAGCGGTCGCCCTCGGTTCCGCCCAAATTTATTTGGCTCTGCCACAAACCTGCACTATCTTTGCCGCATGGACTCAACGAAAGGATATATTCACGTCTATACCGGAAACGGCAAAGGCAAGACGACGGCCGCGTTCGGACTGGCCGTGCGAGCTTTGTGCGCCGGCAAAAGCGTTTACATCGGACAGTTCGTCAAGTCGATGCGATACAACGAAACGAAAATCGGGCAACTCTTCGACCAAGTGAAGATCGAGCAGTTGGGTCGGGGATGTTTTATCGGCAAGGATCCCGAAGCGATCGATATCCGGATGGCACGCGACGGTCTGACCCGCTGCGCCGCCCTGCTGGAGAGCGGCGAATACGACGTAGTCATCCTCGACGAACTGACCATCGCCCTGCATTTCGGACTGCTGACGATCGACGCCGTACTGGATGCCCTGAACCGCCGTCATCCTGCGGTAGAAGTCGTCGTCACGGGACGTTACGCCCCGCAGGAACTTATCGACGCGGCCGACCTGGTGACCGAAATGCGGGAAATCAAACATTACTACACGCAGGGCGTCCTTTCCCGCGACGGGATAGACCGCTGACAGGCCAAAAGCGATCGTCATCGCCCGACTGCACACGGGCGCGAATAACAGCAAAGCGAACTCCGCTGAAAAAAACAGGACCTCGAAGCAATGCAATTTCGAGATCCTGTTTTTTTCGTTCTTTCCGAAGATTCCGGTAAATCGGACATCAGCCGCACATCGGTCCTCTCCCTCTCGTTCGAATACGATCGCTCTCTCGCACGCAAATCGCCGGCATCGCATGCCAGGCGTGAAATCCTTGCGGAAGCGACACAGCACCTCTCCTTCTCGAACCGACCGAACATCCGGTCCGTTGCGACTCCCCTCTACACTGACCGATCCGTTAAAAGCGGAAGCGAAGACCGGCGACAAGCGATCCCATCGTACCGATTCCCGCTTCGGCATAGGCCGCGACCTTACCCCCGATTTCGACACCGATCGGCGAAACCTGAAAAGCCCACTGCCGGGCCGATTCGCTCTGCCCCTCGCCCGAAGATTCGGTGAAAGTCAGTCCGACACCGACGCGGGAATAGAGCGACAGGATACGCAGGTTGAGCCAGCGCATCTTCAGGTGCGGCATGATCGAATAATAGTCGGTCGAGATTTTCTTACCGGCCAACCGCTGATTGTTACCCGAATAGACGAAAGTAGCGCCTACACCCAACCCGCCGACGATACGGAAGGGGTAATTGACCGACACACCGCCCCAGCTGTCCATCGACGCATCCTTCATATCGAGCACGTCGAGCAACTTATCGCTGTAAGCGTCGATCCAGTCGGTCACGGGAGCGACACCGTACCCCACCGAAATTTCACCGCGCCCCAACTGGGCATGAGCCAGACCGGGCAGACCGAGCAACGCGACGGCTGCCATCAGAAGTACTTTTTTCAACATAACTGTCTCTGTCAGGATTTATAGGATAATACAAATATTTTTTAATAAATAACCCGCCCTTTCGTCACGGCACAAAATTCCCGCCAAAATCAATGAGAAGGGAAGCGAACGACCGCTTCCCTTCTCAACATATATCGAATTCAAAAGTTTCGCTGGTACAACGCACCGCTTCCCTTTCAAAACATCCGACGGCAATTAACCGATCGCCTCCTCCTGGCCGACCTTTTTGAACAGATCGACATCCTCGACATCCGAATGCATCAGGTAATTGTAGGCTTCGGCGACTTTGCTTTCTGCCAGTTTACAATAGATCCGCGCGGAATCGATGTATTCGGCCGATTCTCCAGCCTGACGAGCCAACAGGTAAGTAATGATGATATGACCGGCAGTTTCCACCAGACGGCGGGCATGGAAATCCTTATAGCCGCTGCACTCCTTCTCGAGAGTTTCGACACGGGCGACCATCTCCTCGAACCTCACGCGCAGGTCGGTCAGTTTGCTCTTCACGGCGCACATTTCGGGGGCATAGTCCGCAGCCTCGTAGGTCTTGATCTGCTCCAGGAACGTACCTTTGGTCACGGCATTGATCGCCGCAACGACCTGCAACTGCGAAGTACCCTCGTAGATATTCATGATACGGGCATCACGGTAGAGGCGTTCGCAGGGATAGTCCTTCATGAAGCCCGAGCCGCCGTGAATCTGTACCGCATCGTAAGCGAGCTGGTTGGCATACTCCGAAGCGAAGAGCTTTACCAGCGGCGTGAAACCGTCGGCCAGACGATTGTAGAACTTCATCTCCTGGCGCTCCTCCGGTTCGAGCGAACGCTCCTGCGCGATGTGGCCGTACTGCTTGTAAATCTCGACGAAACGGGTCGTTTCATAGAGCAGCGCGCGGGCACCCTGCAACTTCGCCTTCATATTGGAGAGCATCTCCGCAACGGCGGCGAACTGAATGATCGGCTTGCCGAACTGGGCACGCTCCTGCGCATACTTGAGCGCCTCGCGGTAAGCGGCCTCGCAAAGACCCACCGACTGTGCACCGATACCCAGACGGGCAGCGTTCATGAGCGACATCACGTATTTGATCAGACCCATCTTACGGTCGCCGACCAGACGGGCCGGAGCGTTGGTGAAGACCAGCTCGCAGGTGGGCGAACCCTTGATACCGAGTTTGTTCTCGATACGGCGCACCTTGACGCCGCCGTCACGCTTGTCGTGCACGAGCATCGAAAGACCGCGTGCGTCCGAAGTTCCCTCTTCGGTGCGGGCCAGCACCAGCGAAATATGACCGTCGCCGTTGGTGATGAAGCGCTTCACGCCGTTCAGCAGCCAACGGCCGCTCTTCTCGTCGTAAGTGGCCTTGAGCATCACGGCACCCAAGTCCGAACCTGCATCCGGCTCGGTAAGGTCCATCGCGCAGGTCTCGCCCGCAGAAACACGGGGCAGGAACATCCGCTTAAGCTC
>ULSC01025792.1_pt1 | contig 10964 bp, 6 predicted proteins | sample 1955981 | NCBI WGS metagenome assembly ULSC01 (sample SAMEA4835698, study PRJEB28245) | human gut metagenome | biome: gut microbiome; material: fecal sample | place: Denmark | collected 2008
GTCAGAATGCCGATGGTCATAATCAGAATGCCCAGACCGTGAGAGAAACCATACGTATTGTTCTCCACGTGCCACTGATGTTTCGCCTCATTGAACTCGCCCTCTTTCAGCTTATACTCCTTGTACTCCGGGGCACTCTTTGTATAAAAGAAGCTCATGAACGGGCTGTTCGCCACAAAAGGGACAATCCCTTCAGCCTCATAATTCCAGAATTTCAACCCACCAATCCATACGAAAATAACCAGGATGGCTACACGAATCAAATTAACACCCAACTTTTGAGTGGAAGCGGCCAGCGTCAACGCAGCCATAAACAAGTTTTGCAATTTCGTTTTCATCTTTGTTCTACTTTTTAAATGGTTTCAGTAATATGACTTGATTTTTGTTTTTGCAAAGTTCCTTGTTTTCCACCACGTACGAAATGGCAATTATTCCGCAACAGTTGGCAATTCTTCCCGTTTCACTCTTTTCCGGTAGTCCGAGACACTCTCGCCGGTCATTTTCTTGAAAAAACGGCTGAACGCGGACAAGTCTTCGAAGCCCAGAATGGAGCTGATTTCCTTAGCGCTTTTGTGGGTATACAGCAGCAATCTCATGGCTTCTGCCTCAATGCGGTCATGAATCACCCGTAAAGGGGAAGGCAACCCGCAGGTCGAGAACAGATTGGAAAGTGTCTTGGGAGAACGGCAAAGAATATCGGCATAATCCTGCACTTGCTTCTTCTCCTTGAAATGCCGGTCCACTAATACGTAATACTGCCGGATGATGTCAAACGTCTTTTCCTTCTCCTGCCCCACCCCAAAACGCTGGCGCGCAATGCGTGTGCAGGTAATGATGAAACGTTTCAAGACAATCCGCAGCATCTCCTCCTGCAGGTTGTCATGGATGACCGATTCCTGCCGGAAAATGCGGACTATGTCATGCAAGTTGGAAGACTGCCCGGCAGAAAGTGCCAGTTTCATCACCTTGGAAGAGCCATAAAAAAGGAATCCATTGCAAGAGACCTCGTTGTCATGTCCATAGATGCAATAAAAATTGCTGTTGAATACAAACGTCAGGTATTCACCGTCCACCTCTTTTACCTCCAGGTGATGCAACGGGGTCAAGGTCACGATTTCATCCTTTTCCAGGCGCATGGGGATATGGTCTATTTCCAGAGTCAGCGTACCGCTCTGTACCCAAATGAATTTGTACAGAGTCTTGTCACGTTGCAGCGACGCACGCTCATGGTAGCTGGAAGTCATGGCTATGTTGCCATTCAAACGGGTGTTCAGTTGATAATCCATAAAAAACAGATTGTTTTAGTAAATAACAAAGATAGCGAATATCTTGTTTGCTACAGATTATTTCCCCACTTTTGTAGCCGTTTTGCTGTTCTTTAATTTTTAACCTTTAATGTCTTCATGCAAATGTTCCCCGTCATATTTGTATCTCTCGGTCCCGGCGAACCGGAACTGATTACCGTAAAAGGCTTGAAAGCCCTGCAGACAGCCGACTGTATATTCTGTCCCGAGACACTGGCCAAAGATGGAAACAGAGTTTCACGCGCAGCCGACATCCTATTGCAACTCGACATTCCGGAAAACACGGTGCACCGCTTTCCACTCCCCATGAGCAAACAGCGCGAAAAAGCCCTGAGCGCCTACGACGAGGTCTATATGGAGAGCTCCACCCTCCGGCAACAAGGAAAGAAGGTCTGTATCGTTGCCGAAGGAGATGCCGGATTCTACTCTTCCATACATTATGTATATGACAAACTGCAGGCAGACGGCATCCCCGTGAAGCACATCCCCGGTATCCCCGCCTTCATTGCCGCCGGCGCACTGGGCGGGCTCCATGTGGCCAGCCAGGAAGAGCGGCTGACGGTGATACCCGGCATTACTACGACAGAAGAGATAGAGAAACTGACAAGCGAAAACAGTGCGGTTGTCATCATGAAGTTGTCCAGATGCACCGATGAGATTCACCGCTGCATCCGCCTGCATCCCGAATGCCGGTATCACTATTTTGAGAATGTAGGCACTCCGGAAGAGAAGTATATCAATGACAGCAAGCGGATAGCGACCATCCGCTTCCCCTATTTTTCCCTGCTTATCATTCGTACAGAGACCTTTTGAGCCCGATTTAATACAATTTCGCACGCCATAGGCATTATTTTAATGAAAATGGGTTACCTTTGCGCCGTTGAAATATAAAAAAGATAAGAACATGAAGAAAGTCGCTTTTTATATGATGCTGCTGGTTATGAGCATCGGTTATGCCTATGCACAAGGAAAGGCAGACATCAAATTCGAACAGACCACCCACAACTTCGGCACATTCTCCGAAAACAGTCCTGTGGTCAGCTACACCTTTAAGTTTACGAACGTAGGCGATGCTCCGCTTGTCATCCATCAGGCTGTAGCTTCCTGCGGATGTACCGTTCCCGAATATTCACAAGAACCGATAGCACCGGGAAAGACAGGAACAGTGAAAGTAACTTATAATGGAACCGGAAGATACCCCGGACACTTCAAGAAATCCATTACCCTGCGCACCAATGCCAAAACGGAAATAATGCGATTGTTTATCGAAGGGGACATGACCGCTAAAGATACCAAATAAGCATTTTACCATACAGAATTAAGGAGATTTTTTTAAATCTCCTTTTTTTTTGCTTTCTTTGAAGTCTATTAAAGAAAAACATAAAACTACAAAACCTATGAAACAAGAAGAAGAACCTATTACCGGACTACCGGAAAATGCGTTCCGTGAATTGAAACCGGGAGAAGTGTACAACCCTCTGATGAGCCCGGATAAGAAGTATTCAGAAGTAAATGCCTGGTCGGTGACATGGGGTATTCTGATGGCCATCCTCTTTTCGGCCGCAGCCGCCTATCTGGGGCTGAAGGTGGGGCAAGTATTCGAAGCCGCCATCCCCATCGCCATCATTGCCGTCGGCGTATCGGGTGCCGCCAAACGCAAAAACGCATTGGGCGAAAACGTCATTATCCAGTCTATCGGTGCCAGCTCGGGCGTCATCGTGGCAGGTGCCATCTTCACCCTTCCGGCACTCTATATTCTCCAAGAAACCTATCCGAAAGAAATCACCGTCACCTTTGCACAAGTCTTTATCAGTTCCCTGCTGGGAGGTGTGCTGGGTATTCTTTTCCTTATCCCCTTCCGCAAATATTTCGTGAGCGACATGCACGGCAAGTATCCCTTCCCCGAGGCGACAGCCACCACACAAGTGCTCGTCTCCGGTGAAAAGGGCGGCAGCCAGGCAAAACCATTACTCATGGCTGGTATTATCGGAGGTCTATACGACTTCATTGTGGCAACCTTCGGCTGGTGGAACGAGAATTTCACTACCCGCGTATGCGGCTTCGGCGAAATGCTGGCCGAGAAAGCCAAGCTGGTATTCAAGGTTAATACGGGTGCTGCCGTGCTCGGTCTGGGTTATATTGTGGGACTGAAATACGCGTCCATCATCTGTGCCGGCTCACTGGCCGTATGGTGGATTATCATCCCCGGTATGTCCATGATTTGGGGAGATTCCGTACTGAACCAATGGAACCCCGAAATCACGGCAACCATAGGCGCTATGGCTCCGGAAGAAATCTTCAAATACTATGCCAAGAGCATCGGTATCGGTGGCATTGCCATGGCAGGTATCATCGGCATTATCAAGTCTTGGGGCATCATCAAGAGTGCCGTAGGACTGGCTGCCAAGGAAATGGGAGGTAAGTCCAACGTGGAAGCCAGTGTGAAACGCACACAGCGGGACATCTCCATGAAGATTATCGCCATCGGTTCCATCATCACGCTGCTGCTGGTTGTTCTCTTCTTCTACTTCGATGTGATGCAGGGCAACTTGACACATACCATTGTAGCTATCCTGCTTGTTGCAGGTATCGCTTTCCTGTTCACCACCGTGGCAGCCAATGCCATTGCGATTGTGGGCACAAACCCCGTATCCGGAATGACGCTGATGACATTAATCCTGGCATCCGTAGTCATGGTAGCCGTAGGGCTGAAAGGTCCCGAAGGGATGGTTGCGGCACTGGTGATGGGCGGTGTTGTATGTACGGCACTGTCCATGGCGGGAGGCTTCATCACAGACTTGAAAATCGGTTACTGGCTGGGTAGCACGCCTGCCAAGCAGGAGACCTGGAAGTTCCTCGGAACCATCGTTTCTGCCGCTACCGTAGGTGGTGTAATGATTATCCTAAACAAGACATACGGTTTCACCAGCGGACAGCTGGCCGCTCCGCAAGCCAATGCCATGGCGGCCGTTATCGAACCTCTGATGAACGGTGTGGGTGCTCCTTGGCTGCTCTACGGCATCGGTGCAGTGCTGGCCGTCATCCTCAATTTCTGCAAGATTCCCGCACTGGCATTTGCATTGGGTATGTTCATCCCATTGGAACTGAATGTTCCGTTGGTAGTGGGCGGTGCCATCAACTGGTACGTGACCAGCCGCAGCAAGGATGCCGCTCTCAATGCCGAACGCGGGGAGAAAGGTACCCTGCTTGCCTCCGGTTTCATTGCCGGCGGTGCATTGATGGGCGTGGCAAGTGCTGCCATGCGTTTCGGAGGAATCAACCTCGTAAACGATGCATGGTTGCAGAACACCTGGTCCGAAGTGCTGGCGCTGGGTGCTTATGCCATTCTGATATTCTACCTCATCAAAGCTTCCATGAAAACCAAATAACTTTTAAATACCAAGAACATGAAAAAGATTCTACTTTTATCTTTTCTATTTGCAGCGACCATGTTATCTGCACAAAAGCCCGTTGAGCTGCCCCTATGGCCCAACGGTGCCCCCAATAACAACGAACTGACCAATTCCGGACAGAACCATAACAACGAATGGGTGTCCGATGTCACCACCCCTACCCTTACGGTGTACCCTGCCTCCCACCCCAACGGCATGGCCATCATCATGTGTCCGGGAGGCGGCTACGGGGGGCTGGCCATGAAGCACGAGGGACACGACATGGCTCCCTGGTTCAACACACAAGGCATCACCTATGCAGTACTGAAATACCGTATGCCCAACGGGCACCATGAAGTGCCCCTTTCCGATGCCGAACAAGCCATCCGCATGGTACGCGAACATGCCGCCGAATGGGGTGTCAATCCTCAGCGTGTAGGCATCATGGGCGCTTCTGCCGGCGGCCATCTGGCAGCTTCGCTTGCCACACTATACAGCAGTGACAAGACCCGTCCCGACTTCCAGATCTTGTTCTATCCGGTGATTTCCATGCAGAAAGGCGTTACCCATGGAGGTTCCCGTAAGAACCTTATCGGAGAAAATCCATCTCAGGAACTGGAACAAAAATACTCCCTCGAAAGGCAAGTGTCCCCACGCACTCCGCAAGCTTTCATCATGCTTTCTTCGGACGATGACGCAGTGCCGCCCATCAACGGCATCGGTTACTTCCTTGCCCTGCGCGACCATAAAGTACCTGCCAGCCTGCATGCCTACCCCACCGGCGGACATGGCTGGGGATTCCGGGACAACTTCACCTACAAGCGTCAATGGACGGAAGAACTGGAGAAGTGGTTGCGTGAAGGGCTCGTATTCCCGGTCTCTGAACCTACCACAAAGAAATAAAAGCAATTATGAATAAAAAGTATTTTTTACTCACTTGCCTCGCAGCGTTTCCCTTTGCCCTGACTGCTCAGGAGAACAATCGCTACGAAGAGATTACCAACCCCAAGCTGACAAGCATCAACCGGGAGCCTGCCCGCAGCACGTTCACCTCCTACGTCACGGAGGCTGATGCCGTCATCAATGACCGCAAGAACGGAACATTCCGCTTGTCCCTTAACGGGAAATGGAAATTCCATTATGTGGAAACCTTCGCCGACCGCCCCACGGACTTCATGATGGACCGTGTGGACGCCAGCCGCTGGCCGGACATCAATGTACCCGGAAACTGGGAGTTGCAGGGATTCGGTACGCCCATCTATGTGAACCAGCCTTATGAATTCTGTTCTTCGGGCTATCCTCCTTATTGGGACAAGCCCAATCCTCCATACGTTCCCCAAGAATGGAATCCCACCGGCACCTACCGCCGCGAGTTCACTCTTCCGGGAGACTGGGACGATAAGGAAATTTTCCTGAGTGCCGACGGCGTACGCGGGGCAGCCTTCTACTACCTCAACGGCAAGTTTGTAGGCATGAGTAAAGATGCAAAGACTCCGGCGCGTTTCAACGTCAGCGCCATTGCCAAGAAAGGGAAGAATGTCATTGCCATTCAGATACACCGCTTTTCCGATGCCAACTATCTGGAATGCCAGGACTTCTGGCGCATCAGTGGTATCGAACGGGACATTTACTTATATGCCCAGCCTCAAATCCATCTCACGGACTTCAAGGTGGAGTCTCCTTTGGATGAGAACTACCGGAACGGTATCCTCAAGGTAAAGGTGCAGTTTACCAATGAAAGCGGACAAAATTCCCCATTTGTCGTTGGTTACCGCCTGCTGGACAAGAACGACCAGCAGATAGCCCAGTCCTCTACTCAGGTCAGCGGTGACCAAACGGAAGTGGAATTCACCAAGAAGACCATCCAGGAACCCCTGCAATGGACAGCCGAAACGCCCAACCTCTATACCCTCGTCGTCAGCTTGAAGCGCCCGAACGGAGATGTGATTGAAGCGACAAGCTGCAAAGTAGGTTTCCGTACAGTGGAAATCAAGGACAAGCAACTGTTGGTAAACGGACAACCTATCCTCGTGAAAGGCGTGAACTATCACGAACACAACGAGAATACCGGTCACTATGTCTCCGAAGAACTGATGAAGAAAGATTTCGAGCTTTGGAAGAGATACAATGTCAATACCGTCCGCACCTGTCACTATCCCCAGCAGGAACGTTTCTACGAACTCTGTGACGAATATGGTATCTACGTCATCGACGAAGCCAATATCGAAAGCCACGGCATGGGTTACGACCTGCGTGTAGGCGGCACGCTGGGAAACAATCCGCTCTTCATGAATGCCCACCTCGACCGTACCATGAATATGTACGAACGGGACAAGAACCATCCGTCAGTCATCATCTGGTCGCTGGGCAACGAAGCCGGAAACGGATTGAATTTCTACGTTACCTACAACACCTTGAAGACGCTCGACAGTCGTCCCATCCAGTATGAACGCGCACTGTTGGAATGGAATACGGACATCTACTGCCCGATGTACGCTCCCCCTTCCTATCTGGAGAAGTATGCCCGGAACAAGGAGATGACGCGTCCCCTCATTCTTTGCGAGTATGCCCATGCCATGGGCAACAGCCTCGGCAACTTCCAGGAGTATTGGGACATCATCGAAAAATATCCCATCCTCCAGGGTGGCTGTGTCTGGGATTGGGTAGACCAGGGCTTTGCCGCCAAGACAGACGACGGGCGCAAATACTGGGCCTATGGCGGCGACTATGGCGAGAACGGTACCCCCTCCGATGGCAATTTCTGCATCAACGGCGTGGTATATCCCGACCGCAGTGTCAAACCGCAGACGGAAGAGATGGGGAAGGTCTACCAGAACATCAAGTTCCTCGACTTCGACAAGCAGACTTCCACCGTGAAAATCCGCAATGATTTCTCCTTCACCAATCTCGACAAGTACGACTTCTACTACATCATCCGCGACCACGGAAAGGAAGTCTACCGTGGCAAGATTGAAAATATCCATGCTGCACCGGGCAAGACGGTAACCACCGGCTTTCTGAACGGCATCCCCAAAGAGAAACAGACAACGGGAGATGTACGCATCGAGTTCTATGCAGCCATCAAGACGGCAGAACCTTTCCTCCCGGCCGGCACGGTCATTGCACACGAACAGACCTACGTCCATACCTTCTACAAGAAAGAGGCTACGGCACAGAAGCCCGCCACTTCTAAGGAAGAAGGAAATTTGGTGGTGTTCTCCGGTCCCGACTTCAAAGCCACCTTCGACAAGCAAAGCGGCCTACTCACCTCCTATTTGTACAAGAAGCACGAGTACATACTGAACGGTCAAGGTCCCCGCCCATTCTTCTGGCGTGCACCGACGGACAATGATTATGGAGCCAACCTCCCCGTCCGCCTCAAAGCCTGGAAAGAGGCAAGCTACCAGGAACCGAAAGCCGAAAGTTTCCAAGTGACTCCGGGCAGCAATGCCACGACAATAAAGGTGACCTACCGTTTTCCACAGACAGACGCCCGTTGGGACATCACCTATAAGATATATGCCAGCGGAGTCATCAAGGTAGACAACCGGTTCGTGGCCGAAGGAGACCAAGCTCCGATGATACCGCGTGTGGGCCTGCGGATGCAGTTGCCGGAAAGCTTTACAGACTTGACCTACTACGGTCGCGGTCCGAAAGAGAATTACCGAGACCGCCGTACCTCCCAGTTCATCGGAGAGTATGCCATCCCGGTCAAGAACATGTACGAGCCGTATGTCCGCCCACAAGAGAACAACCATCGCACAGATATCTATTGGTGTGCCTTTACCGATAAGACGCAACGGGGCCTGCTGCTCATCGCCGACCGCACCTTTGAGCTGAACGCCTCCAACTATCCCCTGGAAAGCATGGATAGCGGCGATACGATTGACAACGGTGCCCCGCGTACCGAAAAGACCAATCACCGCCACCTCACCGACCCTCTGCCGGAAAAGATGGTCGATTTGTTCATTGACTACCGCATGATGGGTGTCGGTGGAGACGACAGTTGGGGCGCAACCGCCCATGAACCCTATCTGATCCGTCCGGGCAAGGAGAATGCCATCGAATACGGTTTTACCCTTGTTCCGTTCGATAAAAAGGAAGATTATAAATATTTAATCCGGCAATATTGAATTTAATCCCTCCGGATTAAGCTTTTATAAAAAGGATGTAGTAAATTTGCTGCATCCTTTTTACGTTTAAGAACAATAATAATCAAAAGAGAGAAAAATGAAAACAATGACTAAATTTATGTTCAGCGCCCTCTGCGCCGCAGCCATGGTAACTTCCGTTTCTGCCCAGGGAGGGAAAGATATGTTGAGCAATGGAATAAAGTATCTGGATGTGCCATACGTAGCCCATACGCTGGAGGCAGATGGTCCCGAAGAACTCGTCATCAACTGCGATGAAGTAGACTGTACCACGCTGGTGGAATATGTACTGGCAGAGACGCTTACCCCCAAATTGGCCGACGGAGACATCTCGGAAAGCGCTTTCGCCGATAACCTGCAAAAAATCCGTTACCGTGACGGTAAAATCGACGGGTACACTTCCCGCCTGCATTATATTGCCGACTGGATAAACAATGGCGTACGCAACGGCTTCCTTCAGGATGTAACGGGCGCCATGAGTCCCGACACCGAACGGTTGTCCATCTCCTACATGTCTTCCCACCCCCAACTCTACAAGCAGCTGGCCAATTCTCCGGAGAACGTAGCCAAAATGAAGAAGATTGAACAATCCTTGTCCGGCAAGGAAGTTCACTATCTTCCCAAAGCCAAACTTCCCGCCGATGGTCTCCCGTGGATTAAAGACGGCGATATCATAGCCATCACCACCAACACTCCGGGGCTGGATGTAGCCCACATGGGAATCGCTTTCTATGCGGATAGCAAACTCCTGCTGGTACACGCTTCCTCTACCGACAAGAAAGTGGTCGTCTCCAAAGTCCCCTTGTCCCAAATGCTGAAAGACAATAATAAGTGGACGGGAATACGGGTACTGAGGATGAAGAAATAAAATGAAATACTATATATGGAAAAGGCGATGAAGATTTGATTCTCCATCGCCTTTTCCGTATATAGGATTGTTCGTTCCTATTCCTTTACGACAATATATTCATCAATATTCCGTGTTTCTTTACTGAAGTTCACACCTACTTTCACTAATTTTCTGCCATCCAAGGTATAAGGAATCAGATACCCCTTCTCATCTATTTGTTTCAGAGCTGCGTCGGCCGTACCGTCCAGTTTAAACTCAAAAACATAAATAGCGGTAGGGGTATGAACGACTGCGTCCGCACGGCCGCGGCTGCTGCGAACCTCGGACCGGATGAACTGTCCCAGCAAAGTAAACACTACATGAAAAATAACCTGATAATGACGTTCCGTATCATCACTCAACTCGTACGGAATACCGGAGAAGAATATCTTAAGACGCTCCATAAACGCCTCCACATCCCCACTCTTCAATTCACGCATGAATTTAGCGATGTGGAAACCAGTTTCATCATCAGTAACTTTAGTATAAAAAGGAACCAGAAAATTGAGGAAACCATAACAAACTTCATCATTCGGAAATTGAAGCGTATAAAGGCAAACCTCTTTATCATAAGCTTTTATAGTCAAGTAACCGCTCTGATAAATCATAGGCAGAGGATTATTAGCTTCTGCACGATATTCAGAGAAGGCAGAGGCAGTAACCTCTACGCCATTCAGCAAAAGGCGAAGATCATAGTCACTCTTTTTTAATAAATCCACCAAATAAGTAGGTGTACCCGTCTGAAACCAGAAGTTGCCGAACTTCAATTTCTGGAATACATTCAGAAGGCTGAAAGGGTTAAAAAGCCCCACCGAAGTATCTTCACAAAAATGATAGCCGTCATATTTCTTTGCCAAACGAAAAATCGTTTCCTCCAAAGTCAGTTCTTCATTCTCACTTAACCGTTGTATTTCCGGGCCAAATGTTTTTATAAGTTCATCTTGTGTAATGCCGCACAAAGCTTTGTATGCTCTATCCATGCTTATATCATTCAGCTGGTTCAAGTCACTGAACACACTTACTTGCGCAAACTTGGTCACTCCGGTCAGGAAAACAAAACGAAGATAACGGTCAGCGCTCTTCAAGACACCGTAGAACGCTTTCAATATTTTCCGATACTCATCCAGCAAGTTCTCATCCAAGACCGCTTGAAGCAATGGCTTGTCATACTCATCAATCAGCACAACAACCTGCTTTCCCGTCAGCGTGCATGCCCGCTCTATCACGT
>ULSC01016773.1_pt1 | contig 10742 bp, 4 predicted proteins | sample 1955981 | NCBI WGS metagenome assembly ULSC01 (sample SAMEA4835698, study PRJEB28245) | human gut metagenome | biome: gut microbiome; material: fecal sample | place: Denmark | collected 2008
GATAGTTTTCCGAGGCGTATGATTTCGCCACGGGGTCCACATAGTCTTTCATATACTCGTTCGGTGTGACAAAGAACTGATACGTACTCTTCAACGAGCGCAAATAATAGACAAATTGTGCATCCGTCATAGCCTGATTGAAGATGGAGTTCAGGGAATCAATCTTGGCCGGCCCCATTACCGTACGATAATCCAACGGCGTAAAGACTTTGTCGGTCACATAGACCACCCCGTTACGTCCCACAAATTTATCCACGATATTTTCCTTGCTTACCTCCATCTCATAACCGGCCTCATCTTTGATGTCCCCGAAACGGCTCGGCAACGAAGACAGGAAAGAATACTTCTGGTGGTTGGCCACAAAGTCTGCGGCGATATTGTCGGGCACCTTGTCCCACGAACCGAAAGCTTCAAAAAAGTCGCTTCCCTCACCCGATGGAGAAAAGAACCGGTCCATCGCCTCATTGGTCGGTACGAACATACAGCCCATGTCCGTCTCATAGCCGGGCTGGCTCGTGTTTCCGCCTTTCGGTTGGTACAAGTTCCATCCCGGATCGAAATACAACAGGCCCGGCGCATTCGTACCGTTATATTCCGTAAAGGAGTATGCCGGACTTTGATTGAAATAACGTGTCTGGAAGATGGAGTCGCCCTGGGCATCCCGTTTGTAGAACACCGGACAGGCGAAACGGTCCATCAGTCGGCTGAAACGGCTCACCTTTTCATTCCCCCGGATATAAGCCGCCATGTTTTCGGGCGGAACCAACACGTCGGCCAACTCGTGCAAATACCCGTTTTGGCAAACGATATCTTTCTGGATAATCTTATTGGCAAACAACGACGCATCGTCTGCCTCGCGGGGAATACCCGTCACGAAACTGAAATCATCATCCGTAATGTGCTTCCCGGACATTACATCGGGAAAGAACTGTACCAATGTCCATTTCGTGGCATCGGACAACAATTTTATCGGTTTGCCCGCCCGGCGGTAGGGAGCGAAGTATTTGCTGTCCGGCAGATCCTCCGCGTCGACTACCGGAATCGTGTCTTCCACCTCGAAATCGGTCGTCCGGCGGAAAGTCACCTGCCCCCTGTCGCTCAAAGACAAACGTTCCAAGAGTTGGGAATAAGGTATCGTTCCCAACTTGAGCAGCATCATCTTGAACGAATAAGGCAAATCCTCATAACTGCGATACCCCATTTCGTTCGTCTGGAAAAAACGTTCGAAAGAAGCATCGTTCGAAAAGAACAGCGTATTGCTCCCCGACACCTTCATGGCATCGGTGTATCCGCAGTCATCAATCAGGCGGATATAATACGTGCAGTCCCCCCGGCCTGAAAGATAATCGTATATGTTGCTGTTCAGCCACGACGGCATGTGGTTTTCCATGTCCTCATATTTGTCCGTACAAGCCGTAGGGAAAGCCCCTGCCACACCTACGGAAAGCAAAGCCAGTAACTTATAAAACTTCATGGTATAAAATGTTTAAATAGAAATCAATGCGTGTCTTCACTCTCAATCAGATTGGTCGGCATGAACTCGATGTAATCCAAATGGCAATTACCGTTGAGCATCTGCACGAAACGGAACTCATGCGTGGACATTTCCGACCAACTGAATATACCCAGCACCTTGCGCAGTTCGAACGGGTCGTTACGGGTGGAGCCTTTGATGCCTCCGCTTTGCCCCATCATCAATTCCGTGGAAGCAAAGGAATCCGGTCCTTTCATGAATCCGCGGTTGTGCATACTCTTGTCGTTTTCATACCCGTAGGGATCGTCTTCCTTGGAATCATAATCCCACCACGCTCCGGGATTGTCCTGCGTGAACTGCCACACCTGCTCCCAACCGATTCCGGCATCCGTACCTTTCAGACGCATGTCGATAGGAATGCCGCAAGGCTCGTCGTCTAAATAAAACTGCGTAATGCCGCGCGTGGCCGCATCCACACGATAGCCGATACGTACTTCATAACTTCCGGCCGGCACGGGTCCCACGGTAATCGAAGCATCGAACATCCCCCAAATCTCCAAATAGTCGCCCAAAAAGAAACTGTGCATGTTCGACCCGATATATTTGGCAAACACCGTACTGCTCTCTTCAAAGTGGAATTTTTTGCAATACCCCTGCGGCACATAATAGTCTTTTTTGGAAATGATGTCATTATTCCGCAATTCCGGTGTAAAGATAGTGAAGTCCATACGTATGCGTTTGCCGCGCATGATACGCCCTATCTTATCCTCATCGTACACCAACATCCCCGTCAGCGCATGGATAACTCCGTTTTGGCAGTCCAGATTGCTATGCGCCATGTCCAAGGTCACCACATCGTCCAATTCCTCCGCCATATTCGTGTACTGCGCATCATAACAGTTGCGTTCGTCATTGAATACCGGTTTCTGCGCATCCTGGTCGCCCCATTTGAAAGCCTGCACCGTAATGATAGACTGCTCGGCCAGCGGCACCAAATACTGTTCCAGCCAGAACGAGCCGTCGCGGTAATTCTCACGCAGCCAATCCGCATCCATCCACGTGTGCGTCACTACGTAATCGCGGGTGTTCACGATCTGATTGGAAGCCAGCATGACCGGCAACAAGTGGTAAGCCACGAAGCGGTACAGGCTGCTGCCCTCGTCCGTATCCGGCAGATCTTTCCCGTCCGGATAGAAACGTTTGGCATATTCCCGCATGTCGTCCAACGTACGGATTCCGTTTAATGCCAACACCGAATCCGTCTCCAGCAAAGCCGTATAACGGTAATTCTTGGTCTTGGGGAACTCCGCGCCGGAAGCGTACGGGTCGTCCGACGGTTTGGTCGTAGCAGGCACGTACGTCTCGTCGTCCAGAAGCGTAAGGGAATTACGCAAACCCGTAGCATGCAAAGCCTCACCGTAAAGTTTGAAATGCCCTTCTGTCTCGATGTAATCGGCCAACAAGTCGGTATTACCGGCCAAAGCCTTGTCTACGATATGCACCACTCCGTTAACCTTGATATGGTCGCCCGACACGATACGTGCCGAATTGTTGATCATCCACAAAGTACCGTCGGGTGCGATGGACGTGTACAGATAACGCCCCAACATGTTCTTCGTGTCGATGGCTCCGGACGTAAAACCGGCCGTTTCATAGTTTCCCACTTCGTTGGCTTCTCCGTCTATCAGGTGATAAAACACCATTTCCTTGACCGCCTCCACGGAATCCAGAAAATGCTCGAACGACCCGTAACCCTGTTCTTTCGCATACGCCTCCATCGCCGTGTTGTTCGGCACAAAACAGGTGTATGAGCCGTATGATTCCAGCAGGGAAAAAGCCCCCGCCGTCTTCAAAGCTTCCGCGAAATCCGAATAGTCCGCATTGTTCTGCAAAAAGTCGCTGATGGTCTCCCCCGTAAAAGTCGTGTAATTCTCTCCCACGTCGTCAGAATCCTGGCATCCGGGAAAACAACAGAACATACAGGCCAAGAGACAGTACGCTACCACATTCTTTATTTTCATATAGAATCTAATTATTAAAAAAAACATAATAAAAGTCTTCTTCTATATCCTACTACGTATACGACGAGACAAATACTTACGCCGATTAAAAAAAAATTAATGTGTATCTTCTCCTTCAAGTAAATTGGTCGGGATGAACTCGATGTAGTCGAAATGGCAACTCCCGTCTAACATTTGCACCACACGGAACTCATGGGTTTCCATCTTATCCCAACTGAATATACCCAAGACCTTACGTAAGGCATACGGGTCATTACGTGCAGAACCTTTCACTCCCCCACTGGAACCAACCGGCAACAACTCTTTCGAAGCAAAACAATCCGGTGCTTTCATGAATCCCCTGTTATGCAAGCTCTTATCATTTTCATAACCATAATAATCCTCTTCATTGCCACCGCCCCAAATATAAGGGGAGTTGATTTGAGTGTACACGTATTCCTGTTCCCAACCAATAGAGGCATCATCCCCCTTCAAGCGCATGTCGATGGGAATGCCACAAGGTTGTTCGTCAAGGTAAAATTGCGTAATCCCTCTATGGTTTGTGTTAACCCTATAACCGATACGCACTTCATAACTTCCATCCGGAATAGGACCAACAGTAATAGTCACATCGAACATACCCCAACTCTCTATATAATCATGTAAATAATCACTGTGCATGTTATCCCCTACATATTTGACAAACACGCTGGCCCCCTCTTCATACTTTAGTTTTTTACAATACCCTTCAGGCAAATAATAGCACTTATTTGAAATGATATCATTATTACGCAATTCCGGCAGAAAAGTAGCGAAGTCCATACGGATACGTTTTCCACGCATGATATGTCCCAACTTGTCTTTATCATACACCAATATGCCGGTCAGGGCGTGGATGACCCCGTTTTGGCAGTCCAAATTACTATGCGCCATATCCAACGTCACCACATCGTCCAATTCTTCGGCCATGTTCGTATAACGAGGGTCGTAACAATTACGTTCATCATTAAATATCGGTTTCTGAGCATTCTCACTCCCCCATGTAAAAGCCTGTACCGTAATGACTGACTGTTCGGCCATAGGTATGAGGTATTGCTCCAACCAGAACTTCCCGTCCCGGAATTTATCATTCAACCAGTCTTCATCCATCCACGTATGGGTGAAAGCATAATTTCGTGTATTAACCAACTGATTGGAAGTCAACATCGTCGGCAATAAATGGTAACCTACAAAAAGCGACAGGCTGCTTCGCTTGTCTTCGTCCGGAAAATCCGCCCCTTCCGGATAGAAACGTTTGGCATATTCCCGCATGTCGTCCAACGTACGGATTCCGTTCAATGCCAACACCGAATCCGTCTCCAGCAAAGCCGTATAACGGAAGTTTTTTACCTTCGGGTATTCTGCCGTACTTGAATATGGGTCGGTAGCCGGTTTCGTCATCGGTGCCACATAATGTTCATCATCAATCAACAGCAGGGAATCCCTCCAACCGGTAGCACGAAGAGCATCCCCATACAAATTGAAATGTCCTTCCGTCTCAATGTAATCAGGCAGCAAGTCCGTATTACCGGCCAACACCTTGTCCACCACATGCACCACACCGTTGACCAACATGTGGTCGCCCGACACGATGCGTGCCGAATTGTTGATCATCCACGCAGTCCCATCGGGCGCAATGGACGTGTACAGATAACGCCCCAACATGTTTTTCGTGTCGATAGATCCGGACGTAAAACCGGCCGTTTCATAGTTTCCCGCATCGTTGGCCTCACCGTCTATCAGATGGTAAAACACCATTTCCTTGACAGCTTCCACCGAATCTAAAAAATGCTCAAACGACCCGTAGCCCTGTTCTTTCACATACGTCCCCATCGCCGCGTTATTCGGTACAAAACAGGTATATGCCCCATAAGACTCCAACAAAGGCAAGGCGTTAGCAGTTTTGAGAGCATCCACAAATGCCGAATACTCCTCGTTATCCTGCAGGAAATCGCTGACGGTCTCCCCCGTGAAAGTCGTGTAATTCTCCCCCACGTCATCGGAATCCTTGCATCCCGGGAAAACGCAAAACATGCAGGCTAACGTCCCGAATAGAAAAATCCTTCTTATTTTCATCTTCATCTCTCTTTTAAACAATCATACGTTTCGTGTTTCCACCCTCTATTTCCTACTACGTATCTCACGGCTCAAATACTTACGGTTATTTGAAAAAAATTAGGCGAAGCCTTGAAAACTCCGCCTAATCATTATCTAATATCCGATATTGCGTTTACCTCACCAACACTTTCTTCACAGCGTCGCCCGCACGGACAATATACATGCCCGGAAGAACCGTCTGGTGCACCGTACCTTCAAAGGAAGCCACGCGCATGCCGTCTACCGTATAAATGGCACCGGCCTCTGCTGTGAAGACATTGATGGTACGACCGGTCACAAACACCTTCAAACCGTCTCCGTCGGCCTGTACGTCGCTGATGGCCGTAGCGAAGCTTTCGGACGGAATATCTTCTTCCGTTTCAAACGTACGGATCCAGTCGATGTAGAGCGCATCGTCTTTCTGGAAGCCCATCGTACTGAAATACTGGCTCACGTACGGCATCTTGCCCACACTGATATATTTCAGTAAGTCCCAGTAATATACATCGCCTTTGGCTTCGGCATCGGCCAGATTCAAAGCAAAGTCCGTGGCACTTGTTTCCGGTTTGCTCAAGAAGTTGAATACATCCACCGTAATGTCGGGATTCGTCCCTTTACATTTGATGGCCAGATAACGCCGTACACCCGGATTCAAGTTCACCAGGCAAGACTCGTCACGCACGCCTCCCGCCGGGTCGCAGTCGTAGAAGTTCGTAAAGACACCGCCTTCACGACGCATGGAAGGACTGGCCGGATAAACCGTCGCATTGCCTAAAGAAGTCCCGTCGAACGAATCGTATGTTTCTGCTGCCGTCAGTTCCAAGCAACCCAAGTCTTCTCCGTCTTCGCTCTTGTAAGTACCCTTGTTCACACGCGACCACATGCGCCAGCGTTGCATACGCCAACCATCCAACATAAACGTCTGTCCGTGTTCGCCCATAACCAATTCCGCACCGTTTATCGTACCTTTCGTACTTGGGTCTTCCTCGGCTTCGCCATTGAATTCCCACGCCTCGAACAGTCCACTCTTCTCGTCTTCCGTCGGATTATAACTTTCCAATGCGTCCTCAATTTGGAACAAATAAGGCTGCATGTCGTCATAACTTACCTCCGGGAACGCATTCACGGTCTTCAATCCATAACCCGACTTATAGTAATAGAAAGAACCGCACTTCATGTCGAACAGCCCGTAACCGTCGCGGTCGGCAAATGTGAAAGTTGCAGCATCTCCCGAACCCTTAACCAAAAGCAATGTCCCGTCTGCACATTGTACGACTACGCCATCCTTGCTCTTCAAATTATAAGCACACTGACCGTTAGATACTCCAATAGGAACAAAAGTCAACGGAATAGCACTTTCGTTAGCCCCTAATGCCAAAGGACGACCTGTATAATTATCCTTTGTCACTTCCGATTGAGCTGCATACAATGACGTAGCTGCATCAGACGTACGAATATAGTTATACACCAAATTCTCCGACGGATTAACATAAGAATAAAACTCCGCAATCGCAGCATTGATATTTTCTATGGCAGACAGATATTCTTCCGTGGTAGCATCTGACTTATTGTACACGACATCAGCATCTGCATGTACGTTTTTCAAAGCCGCATAAGCTGCGTCGGCATCTCCTGCGTAATTTTCAAATCCTTTAATCACTTTTTCTGCCTCATATAAAGCCGTATTCAAAACATCTTTTTGAGGATTTTCCAACGGACCGTCGCCCCAGTTATTCTCAGCCGTCAGACTTTTTACAGCGGCATCCATTGACGCATAGGTTTTGAACCATTTCACGTTCAAATAAGGCAACTCTTCCCGCGTTTTCGCACGAGCTACAATCGTATCTCCATTTTCATCAGTTTCCACATACATTGTATCTGCACGAGTAATAAAGCCCAACGAACAATGGGATATCTTAATAGGCACACGGTCTATCAAACGATGAGAGGCTAAGGCCAATTGGGAGGAGTCACGAATAGAAGCAAAATTGACTGCTACGATAATTTCACATTTGTCTTGACTTTCTGTCACAGGCAAACGTTTCATATACCATACAGTATCATTCTGTTGGGCAGTAAATTCATTCACATCTTTATTTATTCTTATAGACAAAGTAGAGTCATTCCCTTCCCTATTATATAAATAGATGGAATCACGCCCTAATTCATCTTTAGCCCATGGACAATGCGACTTCACCACATCCAAAGCTTTGGTAAATCCCCAAAAGCCTCCACCTCCATTATTCGGCAAATCAACGTCTTGCTTTCCTGTATAAGGGTCATGCCAAAAGAACTCAATCCAGAAATTACTGTCGCCGGGTGTCTTCACCTGAGACTGACGCGGAATAGACAACTTGGCCACAAAAACCGGATAAGAGGGAGTAATGGTCATAAAACCTTCCCCTTTCACCTTTTCACGCCAATCAATACGTGAACGGAATTGAAAACCACCTTTGTCTTTATCAAAGGCAGTGTTATGCACTCCAAGAATCCATCTCAAATAATCGCCTTCAAATTCATAACTCGGCTCCCATTGTGCCCATTTTTTACCTTCCGAACCAAACTCAATTTGGGCATTGGCCTGCATTTGGGCTGCCGTCCAGTTGTAATACCCGTTCACACCGTGAACGTCGCGCGCCCCGGCCATTCCGGCCCAACAGAGCAAAGACGCACTGAGTAAATGTCTCAATCTCATAATTTTTAATTTAAAGTTATACTATAAAAATAGAACTCTCTCTATACCCTACTACGTTTCACAACCTCAGAATACTTACAGAAGAAAAAAAATTTTTAGTTTCAATTCAAATTTTCCTTGCATGCCACATACGTCTCCCTGAATTTTTCATAAAGACCTTTCATCTTTCAGGATGTAAGACAAGCCTTTCATTTCCTTTGTATTATAAGCTGAAAGATGTCCCAAGCATCCTTCAGCCACGCTTCATTCCGTTCGCCTGAGATTATAAAATCGTTTGCCTGAGATTGAAAAATTGTTCGCCTGAGATTGAAAAATCATTTGGCTTAGAACTTTTTATCCCTCTCCGTTATGAAAGAAGGATGAAAGATACCTGAAACGTCCTTCATTCTATAATATTCTATATCACAATTGGTTACCATATAACCTGAAGGATGAAAGGTCTTTTTGAAAAATTCTGGGGGGGGAGCACGGGGAATGACGGATTTCCGATAGAGATACTTTGTCCTCCTCTGATTTTCATCTCCTCTGCAAACAACACCGTTCAAACCCATTCCCCTCGATTATTAATCCCACCAAAAAGAATGAATTTGAACGGTGTTGTATATTTAACGTCCCACAATACGCTTGTAAGTTTTCACGGTACCATCAGATAATATTTGTTTTTGGATATAAAATCCTTTGAGAGGTTTGTCTATCCGGGTACCATCTGCTTTATACCAAATGGTGGATTTTATTTGTAACTCATCGCTATTCCTATGTTCCAATATAGCTGTTTTAACGGTTACTCTTAAGCGACGTTTGACCGGCGTAGCTTCACCCCATTCCTCGTTTCCGTTTTGATAGGCTACGATATAGGTGTTACCAGGCCCCACCACATGAATTTTTCCATTTACAATGGTAGCCACATCAGTCTTTGAAGATGAATAAGTAACGGGCAACCCCGACGTGGCTGTTGCCTTAGGTGAAAAATCTGCAATCCCTTCTTCTACCACACCTAATTCGGGAAAGTCAATAGTCTGCTCTTTCAAGCTCACCTTACGACCATAAAACTGAACCTCCGCCACATTGCAAAAACCACCTTTAGGAGACATATAACGTAAATATCTGAATTTCTTTCCTGTCGATGAAAGTTTTATGTGAGTATACTTCCCTTCTTCTGGCGTAAATGTTACAGTATAAAGCGTTTCCGCATCACTGAAATCCATTTTGTTTGCACCTTGAAAAACACCACCCACCATACGCTGTGGCATACCGTTACGCGGTGCGAAACGTAATTCATAAACATAAGCACGATTATTTTTCCCTAAATCATACCCCACATAGGCCCCGTCTTTTTGTGAGGAATCGAAATAAGTATCCAATAATCCATCTACAGCCGCCTGTTTCATTGTGGCAACATTTTCCTCCCAACTTCCGTCCGTACCTATAATCACTCCCTCCAATTTTTCTATACTGAATATTTCTACACTATCCGACTCGCAGTACGAACTTGTACCCAATCTATTCACTGCCATAACCCTATAATAATAGGTTTTGTTCTCTTCCACCGAGGTATCAACAAACGACAGCACAGAATCGGATAACAGCGTTTGAAACTCACCGTCAATGGATTCCGCACGTTGCAAGACATACGAAGATGCTTCATCAGTAAAAGCCCACCTAACAACAACTTCCGGTTCTCCGTTACATTCTGCTCTAATATATGCAGGCGACAACGGAATACCCAATTTAGGCATGGTGACACTTACAACAGCATACTCATCACTATAACCACCAAATCCACGGCTTTTGATGCCATAGCTGTAAGTCTGCTCGGGTACCAGGCAAGAATCTTGAAATATAGGTTGTATGGCAACATACTCTTTTCCATCGTGACGTGTAAGCACATAGTCTATAGCACCTTTTACCGGAGTCCACGAAATAGCGGCACGCGTACTGTTGCAAGCATCAACCTGTACATTTTGCGGCGTGTCTACAACCGTGAGTACGTTTTCCACAGTGACATGGTCAAATATAGCTTCGTAAGCTTCACCTGTGTCAGATGCCGTACTTGAAGCCATCCCAACGTAATAATCACTTGCCATGGAAACCGATTGGCGACCAATCTCAAACCAATTCATTCCGTCGCGAGATTGATAAGCCATGAACACATCCCCCTCGCGTTGTAAGCGAAACCATACGGGTGCATAAGTAAAATCATTGCCTTCCACCCAAGAAGTTCCACCACCTTGTGAAGAGCGCGTGCACATGCGGCATAAACGATAACCCACTTCGCCTAAAGTGATACCAACCCGCTTGGATGCACCATCAAGAGATTCACGCATTATGATACCCACCTTATAAAAAGCTTCCTCGGTAGAAACCAATCGAACAGTAAATATGGCATCCCCTTTTACCTTTCTATAAACAAAACCATGCGCATCATTTGTGCCGCCAA
>ULSC01017690.1_pt1 | contig 10635 bp, 8 predicted proteins | sample 1955981 | NCBI WGS metagenome assembly ULSC01 (sample SAMEA4835698, study PRJEB28245) | human gut metagenome | biome: gut microbiome; material: fecal sample | place: Denmark | collected 2008
ACGTAGGTTTCGGGCACGAGTTCTGGCGACAGATACTCCACGCTCTCTATCTGCTCATCGTCTGCCAGGGGCAACAGGGCATTGAGCAGGCTGATGAGCAGGTCCTTGTGCTCACCGAATATCTTCTTGAATGTGAGGTCGGCTTTTGGATCAAGGTATCTCATGAGCGGAAACGTATTGATGGGTTGGCAACTGTAAAATGCTTATATGTGGCAAATTTACAAATAATAATCGAGGAAAGCACGCCTGTCAAGTTAATCATTGTTAAGCGCCTTTGCTGTTCAGCTCAGGGCCAAACTCTTTTGCCTCCTCTAGCTCGATTATCCTTGGGTAAGAACGGTTGCTCGCGTGCTCAGCACGGTAGGTTCCTCCTCGTGATGCGTAAAACGAAACTCATACGAATTGAGTACGCGTGTAGCGAATTGGTGTGCCAAGATCACCATTTTTGAGTATTGTGCTCCCGTCAACTAACCTATACCTTTGCACCCAAAAAAGAATAAACCACAAATTATGTTTAGAAAAGTAATGTCCATCGTGGTGTGTGCAGCCAGTGCAACCGTATGTATGGCACAGTCTGTGGATGCTGTGACGGGAGCCACAAGGCAGGTGGCAGACACCGTCCGTATGAGCAAAGTAGAGAAAGCCCTCTCCCGTTTGAGCCTTGGAGGTTATGGCGAAGCGGTGATGTCCCGAAATTTCTATAGTCAGAGTTTCAACAGATACAATGCCCCCGCACGCTACAAGGACGACAATAGCCACGGGCGCTTTGACCTTCCCCATGTCACGTTCAACTTGGGCTATGACTTTGGCCACGGTTGGACGTTTGGCACCGAGGTGGAGTTTGAGCACGGTGGCAACGAGACGGCCGTGGAAGTAGAAGCGGAAGAGTCGGGCGAGTATGAGGCCGAGACGGAGAAAGGTGGCGAGGTGGCGCTCGAGCAGTTTTGGTTGAACAAGGCTTTTTGGAAGGGAATGTTCAACGTCAAGGCCGGTGAGATCATCGTGCCTGTGGGCTATTCCAATGCCCATCATGAGCCTCTGAACTTCTTCACCTGTTATCGTCCGGAGGGCGAAGCCGCTATCCTGCCCAACACTTGGCATCAGCTGGGCGTCTCGTTCTGGGGACGTGTCAAGGACTGGCGATACGAAATGCAGTTCCTTTCTGGTTTGAACTCCGAGAGCTTCACGGGCGAGAACTTCGTCCACCCAGGTGCTACCAGCCCCTACGAGTTCAAGGTAGCCAACACCTACGCCCTGGCCGCACGCGTCGACAACTACTCCGTCAAGGGCCTTCGTGTGGGCGTAAGTGGCTATTATGGTCATACGTTTCGTAACTCTATCAAGGACCCTGGCGCCACCTATGATGATGTCAAAGGCGCACTCTCGATCATTTCGGGCGATTTCCAACTCAACCGATGGAACTGGATTGTGCGAGGCAGCGTGGTCTATGCCCACCTTTCCGATGCTGATCGCATCTCGACCTACAACAAGGCCAACTCCACACACCATAAGTACCAGGACGGCAACCCCTTCCACAACACCAATATTGGCAGCAACGCCTTGGCCTACAGTATCGAGGCTGGCTATAATCTCTTCTCGCAGATCCAAGGACTGAGAGACCGACAGAAACTGTACCTTTTCGGCCGTTTCGACCATTACGACTCGATGGTGGCAGGCACGTACAAGAGCCAGTACCGCCATTGCGCTCCCTATATTACAACCGTGGGCTTCAATTACCACCCCATCAAGCAGATCGTCATCAAGGGTGAGTACGCCTATCGCGCCTTCAAGAAGCCCAACAACAAAGGACTGAGCAGCGACAGTCCCTTGTACGTCCAGCCGTTCAACAATGAGCCAAGTATCAGCTTGAGCATTGCCTATCAGGGATGGTTCCTTAAGTAAAAGGAGTGGTTCCTCAAGCAAAGTAATATCCAAACAAAAAAGATAAAAAATGAAGAATCTCAAGAACTATTCTTTTGCCCTCATGCTGGGCATTGGAGCATGTGGCTTCATGGCCTCTTGCTCCTCAGAAGACGACGTGAAGACCGAAGTGGTGACAGGCAGTCAGGAGGCGCTTAATGCGGCTTGCAAGCAATGGCGCGTGGCCCGTGCCCACTGGGAGAAGTCGGAGGCCTTCCTCTTTGGTGCTGCCGACGAATACTCCATCGATCCGCACACCGACACCTGGCCTGTAGATCAAGCGGCCCTCGCCAACGTGCTGCGCGATCAGAGCATCATGTCGGATATCGAGAACAAAGTCCGACTCCTCAACTCGGGCTTGCTGGGCTATCACGGTATTGAGTATGTGCTCTTCCGTCAGGGCAATCCGCGCGACATCAGTCAGCTCACCGACCTGGAGTATCAGTATGTGTGCGCCGTGGCCAAGGACCTCTATCAGGCCACTTGTGTGCTGCAGACCACGTGGGAGGGAGCCAAGAGTGGCACCCGATACAATGAGACTCTCAACTATCTGAAGACCCACAACAAGTTGCAGGACGATGGCAATGTGAGCAGCGAGGGACTCAGTTACAAGGACTTCGGCGGCCTGTTCAAAAACACTCCCTCAACCGATTATTCCAGCAACCTCGACGCCACCATCCAGATTATCGAAGGTGCGCGCGATATCATCGGCGAGGTGGCAGGCTCGAAGATCGGTCTGCCATGGTCGGGCCAGGACGATTCCTATATCGAGTCGCCATACGCCTACAACAGCATCGTGGACTTCTATGACAACATAGCAGGCTGCAAGAGTGCCCTGTATGGAGCAGTCGATGCCACCACGCCCAACGACAAGTCGCTCATCTACTTCTGCCTCAATGCGGGCAACGCCACCCTCAAGACCCAGGCACAGACCGTGCAGAGCAAGATGGATGCGGCCCTCAGTAGTATCAAGGCCATGAAGAGTCCGTTTGCCCTCAACTATACCGACGCCTCTGCCAAGAAGGCCATCGATGCTCTGGAAGAGTTGGACGGCTCGCTGGAGGCATTGGGCGCTACGCTCAAGACCTATGCCGGCAACCAGGCCGTGGAGGCGCAGTGCAAGGTAATCAACGCCAACTACGTCGATAACGTCATCGTCAAGACCTATACGGCCCTCTGCGACCAGGCAGAGATCCTCTACAAGAACATCAAGAACATCAAGAAATAAGATACATGAAATTAAGATATAACCATTATCTCTGCCTCCTGCTGGGTGCCATGGCTATCGCCTCTTGCTCCGACGATACGTCCGATGCCCTTTCGTGGGAGATTGGCGATGGAACCAAGATAGACTATCCGGAAGATTACTTCACGGGAGGTCAGTTGGGCACCACGACCAACAACTCTTCCACCGCCTACAAACAGCCTTCCCTGGCTGTGGAGAACGCGGGTATGGTGACGGCCTTCAACGAGGGTGAGTACCTTTTCGAGAAAGACTTCAACACCAACACCACGGGAGCCTTCCGCGGCTTGGGCCCGGTGTATGTGCGCCCTGGATGCAACTACTGCCACCCAGGCTACGGACATGGTGCGCGCCAAAATGCCTATTCGGCCACGCAGGAGCGCAATGGCTACCTCCTCGTCATCTACGACAAGCAGACCAACGCCTACATCCGCTCGGTGGCTGGTATGCCCCAGACCGCGGCCATGAAGCCTTTCAAGGCTCCGATCGACGAGTCGCAGATCCGGATAGACTGGAAGCACTATACGGACGAGTGGGGAAACAAGTTTGACGATGGTGAGACCTACGACCTCACTTATCCCGATGTGACGATCCCAGCCTCTGCCTACTATGCTCCCGTCTATGTGCAGCGCAATGGCAAGGATGTGGAGATTCCTGCCTCGGAGTATGACGACAATATCGCCATCCGTCTGGAGTCCACCATCGGCATCTATGGCACGGGCTTGCTCGATGCCATTACCGACGAAGACATCACGGCGCAATGGCAGGCCGAGTCGCCTTACGTCACGCTCAATCCTGCCATGTGGGATCAGGCCGCCAATACGTGGAAGAGCTACTACAGCAACAGCTTGCAAGGCGATGGCACGAAGTATGTGCGCCGCTTCACCTATGCCCTGAGTCGTGGCCCTGTGCTCGACGGTGCTGGCGCCAATGCCATCTGGAACATCACCAACGTGACGCGTCCTGACCGCCGCTACCACTATCTCGACCTCGCTGGCAAGTACTATGCCGAGAAGTCCTCGCAGGACCCTGAGGTCCAGGCTGGCTTCACGGAGTATATCAACCGCATCGACCCGGAGAAGAAACATCCGGAGTGGCATACGGGCGACTTGGCAAGCGACATCAAGACCTATCTGACCAGCAAGAAGTTGGATGCCGAGATGACGCAAGAGCAGTATAAGAACCTCATGATCTGGCATCGCGGACTGGCTGTGCCTGCGGCCCGCAACACCACTACCGAAGACTTCAAGGCGGGCAAGGCCCTCTTCTCCCAGATCGGCTGTGCCAATTGTCACCGCCCGTCATGGACCACGGGAAGCGACGAGATTCGCGACCCGAACCGCCTCTTCTCCAATGCCGACATGCCCCGCTATCCCTATCAGAAGATATGGCCCTACACCGACATGGTGCAGCACCGTCTTTTCATGAAGAACGATATCCGCACAGGCTGGTGTCGCACCACACCTCTCTGGGGACGTGGACTGGCCAGCAAGTGTGGATCGGGTACGGAGCGCTTGCACGACTGTCGTGCACGCAACGTCATCGAGGCCATTATGTGGCATGGCTGCACCGCGGAGGGCGGCAAGAGCGATGCCTATGAATGTGTCAAAAAGTTCCGCGCACTCTCCAAGACGCAGCGCGACCAGATCGTCTTCTTCATCGAGTCCGTTTGATACAATAGTGTAATCCAACGTGAATAATAGATTGATCAATTATTTTATGGCTTCCCTGTACACACTTCTCTTGGTGTGTATGGGGATTGCCACTATTGTGGAAAAGCTCCAAGGCGTCGGCTTCGCCAAGGAGCAAATCTATGCCACGGGTTGGTTCGTGGCACTATGGGTGCTACTTGCCCTCCTGTCCGTATATTACATCGTCAAAGCCCGGTTGCATAAGCGCATGGCCGTGCTGTTGCTCCACCTTGCCTTGTTGCTCATACTCATGGGCGCCTTCGTCACCCATCTCTTTTCCCATGATGGCACCATCCATCTGCAGCAAGGAGCCAGTGTGGCGAGCTATGTGGACCAGCATGGGGCAGCAACCGATCTTCCGTTCTCCTTGACCCTCTCCGATTTCAAGGTCCACTACTATCCCGGCACCAATGCCGTCATGGACTATCAGTCCGACATCGTGGCTGAGAAAGGCGACAAGACGGAGCATCTGGCGGTCTCCATGAACCATATCGGCCAGGTCTCTGGCTACCGCTTCTATCAGTCGTCCTACGACGCCGACCTCCGTGGCACGACGCTGCTCGTGTCCTATGATCCCTACGGCATTGCCGTGACCTACATGGGCTATCTGCTGTTGCTCGTCGCACTGCTATGGACGATGGTCTCGCGCCATACGCGGATCCGCCAGCTCTATCGCGTCGCTACCAAGGGAGCCGTGGTCCTGTTTTTCTTCCTTCTCTCCACCTCCTCCGTTGTAGCCAAACCTTCCGTCACACCTGTCAACAGCGAAGTAGCCGACGCGATGGGGCGTGTCGCTGTGCTCTACAACGGCCGCATCTGTCCGCTGAATACTGCCGCTACGGAGTTTGTCACCAAATTGTGTGGCAAGAGCACCTGGGAGGGCCTCTCTGCCAATGAGATCTTCCTGAGCTGGATGATATTCTATACGGAATGGGAGGCGCAACCGATCATTCGGGTGAAGAGCCAGGAGGTGCAGAAGCTGCTTGGCATAGAGGGCGAGTGGGCTTCGGTCAACGATTTCTATACCTCGCAGCATGAGTATAAACTCAAGGACAGGGTAGGGGACAGTACGCTCTCCGATGCGCAGCGCAAGGCCCTTCGCGAGGTGGACGAGAAGGTGCAGGTCGTCACGATGTTCTACAATGGTGAGATGCTCCATCTCTTTCCGCTCCCTTCTCAGGGTGGGCTGAAATGGTACACCCCAGGCAGCACGGAACTCCCGAGAGGCATTCCCGAGGCAGAGTTTCAGTTTGTCAATCACGCCATGGACTATTTCGTCAAGTCGATCTTGGCCAACGATGTCGATGGCGCAAAGACCATGATTGCCAAGATCAAACTCTTCCAGAAGGAGAAAGCCGGCCAGGTACTGCCCTCTCCTTTCTCTCTCAAAGCCGAGGTGCTCTACAACACCTTGCAGTCCCAGCGCGCTGTGGTCTTCTTCAGCCTTGCCCTGAGTCTGTTGTTCTGCATCATCGCCTTTTGTGGCAAGGAGGCTAAGTGGCTGAGCCGTCTCCATACCTTGTTCTGCGCACTCCTCGCTCTGTACCTCACCCTGCTTCTCGCTCTTCGCTGGTACATCAGCGGTCACATCCCTTTGAGCAACGGATTCGAGACCATGCTGTTCATGTCGTGGGCCACCCTCCTTCTGTCCCTCCTGATGGCCGGGAGGATGCCGATTCTCAAGGTCTTGGGCACGTTTGTCTCCACCCTCTGCCTGCTGGTGTCAATGATAGCCGTGGGCAGTCCTCAGATCACCCAACTGATGCCCGTGCTCCAGTCGCCGCTCTTGTCCATCCATGTGGCCGTGGTCATGCTCTCCTATGCCCTCTTTGCCCTTATAGCGTTGATCGCCCTGCGCTGTCTGCTGCTAAAGGACGGCGACCTGCTGATGCGCCTCACGGCCCTCTCTCGCTTCCTGCTCTATCCGGCGGTCGCCCTGCTGGCCATTGGCATTTTTGTCGGTGCCGTATGGGCCAATGTGTCGTGGGGAGCCTATTGGTCATGGGACCCCAAAGAGACCTGGGCCCTCATCCTGCTGATGATCTACGCAGTCCCTCTCCACCAGACGCCGATCGTCAAGGCGGGCCGTCCTCGACGCTACCATGTCTATGTCTTGGCAGCCTTCCTGGCCGTCGTCATCACCTACTTCGGTGTCAACTATTTCATGACGGGTATGCATTCGTATGCCTAAGTGCCGGGAGACAATTCGTCTCTTGGGCGGGGCGCCGGTGCGTGCTTGGTTTTTAGTCTTTTAGAAAGAAGCCTTTGGCCCGTTTTCCATGTCGGTAGTATGACTACTACTTATGGCAAACGAGCCAAAGGCTTCTCTCTTTTATTTCTTAAGCCGCTTGTTTTTAAGCCGCTTAATTCTTATACTCCTTCAGTTTCTCCAGACAATAAGCCTTGAAGTCGTTCCAGTGGTAGTAAGGCTCCACGTCGCTCTTGATGGGGAGCGTAGCCTCGTCCTCGCAAAGCAAGACCTTCACCAGAATGTCGTTCGCCTTGTTGCGATAGAACACAAACTGAAGGTTGGTGGCCATCGGGGTGATCTTGTAGTCAAACCATTGAGAGGAGATTCTCTCCGGGTCCTTGATCTCCTCGCCATAACCGTTCAGATCCAAAAGGCAGGTGAGCGGAGTGACCATCGAGTCGTGACCATATCGCAGGGTGGCTCCAGGATGCTGGAGGGCGATGCAGCTGTCAGCCTTCTCGATAATATCCATCAGAAGGTTGCGCTGAGAGAAAGGCTGAACATTGCCCGTATAGGGAGAATAGCCGAAGCTCATTTGCCACCAGGCGTTGGAGGCAACCCAATTCTGATACAATTCTTCCTCGTTGAAGAGATCATACAGAGAGACCTTGCCCCTCAACTCCGTGCCCTGGATGGAACTGGCCATCTCGTATAGTTTTCTGTTCAGATCACTCTGGTCGATGTTCTGTCTCACCCACGCTGAGTCGTTGAAAAGCTCCTGCATCACGCGGCTGTAGCAGGCGTGCTTCTTGAGAAACTCCTCCTGCACAACCCTTCTGCCCACCGAGTTTTTCAGGCTGTCAAGATATCTGTCGCCATGATTCATATAGTACATGTCGTGCTCGCTGGCATCATGGAAGATATGGAGCTTCGGATTCATGCGGAGCATCTGCTGCAAACCGTTCTCCATGGAGAGGATGCATCGGATCACTACCGTACTTCGTGCCTCAATATTGGTCTCGCCAGCAAAGATCTCAGGAAATCTTTCCATCATTCGCTTGGTTATCCCCTGGTGCTGAATTGCTCCGAGCGGAGTCAGCTCGCCGTCGCGTCCTCTTGCCTCCTCGCGAAGCAATTTCACCTTTGCCAGTGTCTCTTCGCCCTTGGCCGTGAGCTTGCCCTCCTGCTTCGCCTTCAGCAGAGCAAAGTAAGGCACGTCGTAAGCCTCCTTGCCAATCATATAGCGGGAACCATGGCGACCATAGTGGCTCAGATAGAAGGGCTTATATCCCTTGGGCGCAGGAGTCAGTTCCTTCTGCGGGCCACGATAAGCCACATAGTTACTACCCGAGAGCGTGATGTCTCGCTTGAAATCCTCCTGAGGAGTTTGCGCTGTCGTTGGCATCACCATGGCCAGGGATGCCAGCAAAAATAGATTCTTTATTTTCATTTTATTATCCTTGTTACCTAAACACTACCATAAGGCCCTAAGCCTATCTGAGCTGCCAATGATTGCTCTGAACATGATCCTATCCGGTAATTCACATGCCTTGGTGTCGTGAAAGCAAACACCGTGAAATCCTGAATCGCAGAGCGAAGGTACAAATAAAAGCCGAGAATCTCGCTTCTTTCAAAGTTTTTTTGATCAAGAAGCCATGTTTCAGTATTTATAAGTATCTTTGCATTGGTAAATAGGAAAAGTATCGACAACGGCTTCAATGCCATCCAACTCCATTACATATAAGAAAAAGGCAATGAAAGCAAAAAATCTTCACGGTGGGACTCGCTTTCATCAACTATGTCGACATTTAGATTCATACGGCTATGGAGCAGAGAACGATTGACAGATTTAGAGGTTGCCTTTATGGTCAAGCCATAGGTGACGCGCTCGGATTGGGAACGGAATTCATGATAGATGAGGATATTGCTTGGAAATATCCTCATGGACTACAACACTATAAGCAGATATACCAGGACAGACATCGGAAGCGATGGAAAATTGGCGATTGGACTGATGATACAGACATGATGCTGTGCATTGCTGACGCAGTCATAGAGGACCAAGGTGTCAATTTTAGAAATATTGCCCAGCACTTCAAGAAATGGGCCGACGGCATCCCTATGGGTATTGGTGAGCATACCTATAAGGTCTTGATGGCGAGAGACTATACGGAGAAGCCGTTTGATGTCTCTTACATGATTTGGAAGATGAGCAATTACCAATCTGCGGCTAATGGTGGATTGATGCGTACATCTGTCGTTGGACTTTTCCCGAAGGAAGTCAGGACTTGTGCAGAGCAGATCTGTCGGCTCACCCATTACGATCCTAGATGTGTCGGTTCGTGCGTGATAGTGTCCGAACTTATACACGCATTGGTTTATGGTATGCAGCCTCCTACATTTCTTCAAATAAGAAGTTTGGCACTGTCGTATGATGTAGAGATCTGCGATTATGTGGATAAAGCGTGGGATGAATCCGATGTCAAGGATTTGGTAGATTATGACCACATGGGCTATACTTTAGTCACATTGTCCGTAGCTCTTTGGGCTTACTGGCATGCTACTTCATTTGTAGAGGGGCTCCTTGCTGTGGTGAATGCGGGAGGCGATGCTGATACCAATGCGGCAGTGGCGTGTGCCGTACTTGGAGCGAAATATGGGTATTCATCCATTCCGGCCGAATACATTGAGGGCCTTTTGTATAAAGAGTCCTTGGACAAAACGATGGATAGCCTTATGAACATTTGCATAAAATAGATAACCAAAGCTTCGTCAAATGCTTCATGAGCGCAAGATTGAAAGTGGGTATGGCGATAGCGTTGTAAAGCGGTTGTCAGCAGACCTGAAAGAACGCTATCCAAAGATGGGTATTTCACCACGTCAACTTTGGAACATGAAGAAATTTTATGAGCGTTACGCTGGGCATGATGAGAAAGTGCTACGCTCCGTAGCACTTTTGCCGTGGTCGCACAATCTGCTGCTGTTGAGCAAGGGACTGAATGATGAAGCTACGCTCTATTATGCGCAGGAAACCGTAACCAAAGGCTGGAATCGCGACTTGGTTCTCAATGCCATCAAACTCAATATGTATGAGACCCAGGCATTGGCACGAGCAGATAACCGTTCCATAGGAATCATACTTTGTGCGGAGAAAGACCGTGTGGAGGTGGAACTCGCACTTGAAGATATGGGTAAGCCTATCGGAGTGGCGGATTATCAGTTGATAGTACCGAAAGAGAAATTACAGAAAGTCCTTACTGACGAGATAAAAGGCGTTTAGTGAGGAAAAAGAAAACGATACGAAAAAAGGATAAGAACGGATTGCTATGTCAAAAACAACAATAAAGAAGCTGCTCCAGTCTATGACGAAGGCGCAGTTTGATGTTTCCGTGGGGACATCCGCGGCAAGCGTATCCGTTTTCGAAAACGTTAAACGTTATAACGTTATCATGTAAGAACGCATGGCTTCCACGATCAAGGCGATAGGATTTGGCCCAAGACGTGATTTCGTGACAACGTGACTTCTCTCTTGTGTCTAAACAACGTCAAAACAGTAACTATTCAGCAATAGTGTAGGCATGCACCTCCTA
>ULSC01019828.1_pt1 | contig 10247 bp, 10 predicted proteins | sample 1955981 | NCBI WGS metagenome assembly ULSC01 (sample SAMEA4835698, study PRJEB28245) | human gut metagenome | biome: gut microbiome; material: fecal sample | place: Denmark | collected 2008
TATGAAAGCTATATTAAACAAAATAACCTGAATATTTACGGGAAAAAACTGCTTTCACTACCGTTTCCCCAGTTTGTTATTTTTTATAATGGGGTTGAACCGTTGGAAGATAATAAAGATTACATAGAGCTGCATCTTTCAGATGCGTTTATATGTGCTGAATCAAACCACCTGACAACAAATGCTGCACCCAGGCAGCCAGTCGTTACTACTGATATGCCTGTTTCTGATATTGATGTCCCTGACTCCGCTGCGCAAAATACGTCCAGCCCCATCAGCACCCGCCCCTGCTTAGAGTGCACTGCACGGATTTACAACATTAATTATGGACACAATCAGGAATTAATGGCACGATGCCGGACTTTAGAGGAATATTCTATCCTGATTGGCAGAATTTCTTCGAAGGTCAGAAACGGTATTCCATTAGAACCGGCAGCGGATGCTGCTGTACAGGAATGTATCAGGGACGGTATTTTGCAGGATTTTCTTATCAAACACAGATCGGAGGTCGTTGGTATGTTATTGGAAGAATTCGATATGGATGAGTATATTAAGATGGAACGCAGGGACAGCTATGCGGATGGACATGAGGATGGCTTAGCGATGGGTTTAGCGGAGGGTTTAGCGGAGGGCAAACGTCTTGAGCAATTACACATCATCCACAACATGTTCCAGGAAAATATTCCTGCACAAAGCTGTGCTAAACTGCTTAACAAGGATACTGCTTTTATTGATAAAGTATATTCACTGTGCCAGGCTCACCCTGACTGGTCAGATGAAGATCTTTACAATTCACTAAAAGAAAATTAAACTCATTATTTCAAACAACAGACTACACACTCCACGCATATTCTATTTTCAAAAACACCTGTAATTACATGCCCAACAACATATAATTACAGGTGTTTTTATTACTGAAATATTTCTTTTTTACAGATCACATAGGAAATCCCTGCCACAACCACTTCCGTGATCCAGAACGCATGCCAGACGCCCGCAGCCCCCAATATTTTACTCAAAATAAATGCCAATGGTAAAATAACTGCTATGTACCTGAGCACAGAAATTACCAACGATTCTTTTCCCTTTCCCAGTCCTTCCAACGCACCTGATACCGTGACGGAGACCGATGACGCAATAAATCCAATGCTGATCAGACGAAGCGCCTCTTTTCCAAATTGTATCGTCTCCGGATTACTGGTAAACAATCCAATGAGCGTCTGCGGCACTGCCATACAAAGTATCGTTCCGATTACCATGACCCCCGCGATCAATACCAGCGCTGACCGGAAAATTTCTCTGACACGCTTTGACTCTCCCGCACCGTAGTTATATCCGATCAGAGGACGCATCCCCTGCACGACACCATTTCCTGTCAGATATAAAAATGTCTGTAATTTAAAATAAGCCCCAAGTACAAGTACATAGCTGGCAGAATAAACCGCAAGAATCGCATTTAATGCAGAGACCTGTACAGACGGCAGCGCGATGCTCAATGTTGCCGGGACACCGATCGAATACATTTTCCTGCTAAGTTCCGCTTCCGGTTTCATATCTTTCCATCTTATTTTTACCGGAATCGGTTTAAAAAAGTAAAACAGCAGATAGCTGACAAGAGAAGCCATCTGACCGATCCCGGTTGCGATAGCAGCTCCCCGGATCCCCATTTCAGGAAAGAAACCAATTCCAAATATCATAAAAGGATCTAAGATAATATTGGTCACACAGCCGATCAGCATACAGAGCATGGACGTTTTCATGCGCCCCACTGACTGAAAAATTTTTTCAAAGCAAAGCCCTGCCGCATTGGGTACTGCAAAAAGAAATACGATCTGCGCGTATGCTGCGCCCATGTCTATGATCGACCTTTTATCTGTAAACATGGCAAGAAAAGGTGCTGTGATTGCAATGCAGACTACCGCTAAGATCAGTCCGTGGATCATATTAAAAAGTGTTCCAAGCGACGCCGCCTTATCCGCCGTGTTCTGCTTTTGTGCTCCAAGAAAATATGCGATTGTCGCATTGATTCCAATTGCAAATCCGATAACAACTGCATTGACCAGATTCTGCAATGGGAACACCAAAGATAGTGCCGTCATCGCATCTTCGCTGATGCGCGCCACAAAATAACTGTCAATGATATTGTAGAGCGCATTGACTAACATGGAAAATGTCATTGGCAATGCCATGGAGATCACAAGCGGCATGACCGGTTTTTCTTTCATAAAATTCTGGTTCATTTTTCATTCCTTTCGTTTCATGACATGAGGACACATCGTGGTTTCAGACTTCTTAATTGGCAGATTCCACAAAACCGGGACTGCTTATGTGCAATCTGACAACAAAAAAACGCCACACAGTTGCAAATCATTGCAGCTGTGTGGCGAAAAATAGAGTTCATCACTCAAGAAAAGTCCACTCCATAAAATGGTTTTGGAACTATATTATAACCAGTAAATTTTATTTCTGTCAAGTAAATCTTATTTTGCAATATCAATACGCACCAGTGCTTTGCGAAGTGCAAATTCAGCACGTTTGACATCGATTGCCTCTGTCCGGTGGGCAAGCCGTTCCTCGGCACGCTGACGCGCAGCTTCAGCACGGTTCTTGTCGATCTCATTCGGCCACTCTGCAATCTCTGCGAGAAGTGTTACCTTATCCGGCAGAATTTCCGCAAAGCCGGAATGTACTGCCGCGATCACGTCATCTTCACCCGTCTTGTGGATCTTTACGATGCCGGGTGCTAACACGGTCGTGAGCGGAATATGCTTTTTATACACACCGATCTCACCGGAGGCAGTGGTAAACTCGATCATATCACCCTCACCTGTATAAAAAACACGATCCGGCGTAATGATCTCTACCTGAAAGAGTCTGTTTTCTTCTGCCATACACACCCTCCATTATTACTGCATCTTTGCGCGGACATCATCGATCGTACCTGCATTTAAGAAATAACTCTCCGGTACATCATCATGCTTTCCTTCAAGAATCTCCTTAAATCCGCGGATTGTCTCTGCAATCGGAACATATTTTCCATCCAGACCGGTAAACTGTGTTGCAACGAAGAACGGCTGGGATAAGAATCTCTGTACCTTTCTTGCACGGCTTACAACCAGTTTATCATCCTCGGAAAGCTCGTCCATACCAAGGATTGCAATGATATCCTGCAATTCTTTGTATTTCTGTAAGATCTCCTGCACACCGCGGGCTACCTCAAAGTGCTCCTGGCCAACGATACGCGGGTCTAAGATACGGGAAGTAGAACCAAGCGGATCCACTGCCGGATAAATACCGAGTTCTGCGATAGAACGCTCAAGTACGGTCGTTGCATCCAGATGTGCGAACGTGGTTGCCGGAGCCGGGTCTGTCAAGTCATCCGCAGGCACATAAACCGCCTGAACGGAAGTGATAGAACCGTTCTTTGTAGATGTGATACGCTCCTGCAGAGCACCCATCTCTGTCTGTAATGTCGGCTGGTAACCTACGGCGGAAGGCATACGTCCTAACAGCGCGGATCCCTCAGATCCTGCCTGTGTAAAACGGAAAATATTGTCAATGAAGAGCAATACATCCTTACCGCCTTTATCACGGAAATACTCTGCCATCGTAAGACCTGTTAAGGCAACACGCATACGTGCTCCTGGCGGCTCGTTCATCTGTCCGAACACCATGGTGGTCTTATCGATAACTCCTGATTCTTTCATTTCATAGTAAAGGTCATTTCCCTCACGGGTACGCTCACCAACGCCGGTAAATACGGAATATCCACCGTGCTCGGTTGCGATATTGTGGATCAGCTCCTGGATTAAAACGGTTTTACCTACACCGGCACCACCGAACAATCCGATCTTACCACCTTTCTGGTAAGGGCAGAGAAGATCTACGACCTTGATACCTGTCTCTAACATCTCCTGGGATGTTGCCTGTTCCTCAAATGCAGGAGCAGGTCTGTGGATCGGCCATTTTTCCACGCCGGCCGGAGGATCGATCTCGTCGATCGGATCTCCTAATACATTAAACATTCTGCCCAATGTATTCTCACCTACCGGCACACTGATCGGTCCGCCGGCTGCAACTGCATCCATGCCGCGGACTAATCCATCGGTTGATCCCATTGCGATACATCTGACTGTATCATCGCCCAGATGCTGGGAAACCTCAACGGTCAATTCTTTTCCCGCCTGATCGCCTCTTAACGGGATACGAATCGCATCGTTGATCTCCGGCAGATTGCCCTCTGTGAATTTAATATCCAGAACGGCACCGATAATCTGGGTAATCTTACCGATATTATTTGCCATCGCTTCTTTCTCCTTGTAATCAAATTTTGTGCTGCTGTCTTTTTATTCGATTGCAGATTACCTGCAGCTTCATCTGCTTATCCAGAGATTGCCGACGCACCGGCAATGATCTCTGTTAATTCCTGTGTAATCGAGCCCTGACGTGCCCGGTTATATTTGAGCGTCAGATCACTGATCATATCCTCTGCATTGCTCGTTGCAGAATCCATTGCCTGCATTCTGGCACCGTTTTCACTGGCAACTGCCTCCACAAGTGCCCCGTAAAACAGGCTTGTAACGTATTTTGGAATGATCATATCAAGTGCTTCTGTCTCATTCGGCTCATAATTCATCAGAACATTTGCCTCTGCTGCTGCGCCGAGTTCTTCTTCATCAAACTCGATCGGAAGCAGCTTCATCAGCTTCGGTTCGTGTACGACTGTATTTTTAAAATGTGTATACACAAGATAAATCTCGCCGATCGTGCCGTTGGTATAATCCGCAAGCACCTTCTTGCAGAGTTCTGCCGCATCGTCATAAGACGGGGACTCAATGATATAGGAGTCATCTTCTTTGATATGATAGCCGCGGCGTTCTAATACCTCGCGTCCCTTTCCACCGATAGCATAGATCTCTACATCATCTTTGGAAAAGTCACTTCCCGTAACCAGCTTGATCAGGTTGGAGTTGTATCCACCGGCAAGTCCACGGTTGGATGTGATCACAACGATCGCTTTCTTTGTGGAAGTACCTTTTTTCAGATATGGATGATCGATCCCGCCTGATCTTGCAAGCATGGAAGTAACGGTCTGGTACATATAGTTCGAATATGGATTCGTCTGTTCTGCCCTGCTTTTTGCTTTCTGCAGTTTTACGGTTGAAACAAGCTTCATGGCTTTTGTGATCTGCTGCGTACTCTGTATGCTGCTTTTTCTTCGTTTAATGTCCCTCATTGAGGCCATAACAACTTCCTCCTTTTTTTGGCGAAGTCCTGCTTGTTACGCTTATTTCAAGAAATCTGCCTTACATTCTTCGATTGCTTTGACGAGTTTTGCCTCGGTCTCATCACTGATGACTTTCTCTGTGCGGATCGCTTCCGGTACATCCGGATATTTGGTATCCACATACTCAAACAGTGCTTTTTCAAACGGTAAAACCTGTTCTACCGGAATATCCAGAAGGTATTTTCTGGTTGCAGCATAGATGATGATGACCTGTTTTTCAACCGGCATCGGCTGATACTGCGGCTGTTTTAACATCTCACGGATTCTGGCACCCTGTGCTAACTTCTCTGTCGTGTCGGCATCGAGCTCAGAACCAAACTGTGCAAATGCTGCAAGCTCTCTGTACTGTGCCAGCTCGACACGGATCGGTGCTGCAATCTTCTTCATAGCCTTGATCTGTGCGGAACCACCTACACGGGATACCGAAAGACCCGCATTGATCGCCGGACGGAAACCGGAGTTAAACATCTCTGTCTCAAGATAGATCTGACCATCGGTGATAGAGATAACGTTTGTCGGGATATATGCCGAAACGTCACCAGCCTGTGTCTCGATGATCGGCAGTGCAGTCAGGGAACCTCCGCCAAGTTTGTCGGAAAGTCTTGCCGCACGCTCTAAGAGTCTTGAGTGCAGGTAGAATACATCTCCCGGATAAGCCTCACGTCCTGGTGGACGTTTTAAGAGCAAGGAGAGTGTACGGTATGCGGCTGCGTGCTTACTTAAATCATCGTAAACAACGAGAACATCTTCTCCGTTCTCCATCCATTCCTCACCGATCGCACATCCTGCATACGGTGCAATATACTGTAATGGTGCAAGCTCACTTGCAGTGGAAGCAACCACTGTCGTGTAGGACATTGCCCCAAATTCTTCCAATGTTTTTACCAGAGCGGCAACTGTGGAAGCCTTCTGTCCGATGGCAACGTAAATACATTTTACGCCCTGTCCCTTCTGGTTGATGATCGTATCGATCGCAATCGCTGTCTTACCGGTCTGTCTGTCACCGATGATCAGCTCACGCTGTCCACGTCCGATCGGCACCATGGAATCGATTGCCTTGATACCGGTCTGTAACGGTGTATCTACGGATTTTCTGGAAATAACACCCGATGCGACACGCTCGATCTGACGATATTTGTTCGTCTCGATCGGTCCTTTGCCGTCGATCGGCTGTCCTAACGCATTGACAACTCGTCCTAACATGGCGTCACCGACCGGAACCTCTACTACTCGTCCGGTGGTCTTTACGGTATCACCCTCGTTGACATTGCGCTGCGCACCTAAAAGTACGGCACCGACATTGTCTTCCTCAAGGTTTAATACCATTCCATATACTTCTCCCGGAAATTCCAGAAGCTCGCCCTGCATTGCGTTGTCAAGACCGTGAATACGTGCGATACCATCTGCTACCTGAATAACGGTACCAACGTCAGCTACCTCTAACTGCGCTGCATACCTTTTGATCTGTTCTTTAATTACGGAACTTATTTCTTCTGGTCTTAAATTCATGAAGCGCATTCACCTGCTTTCAACTGTATTTTTGACAATTCGCGTGTCAGATCATTTAATTTGGTCCGGACACTGGAATCAACGACTCTGTCGCCGATGCGAATCACCATTCCGCCTATCAGTGCGGAATCCACTGCATAATGCATCTCAAATTTCACATACTTTGTAGTCTCTAACAATCTTTTCTCCACTGCTGCTTTCTGCGCTTCGGATAATTCCATTGCCGATGTCACATAAGCGGTTCCGATGTTCTTATACTCCTTGACACAGTCAATGAAATAATCCAGCACCGTATCCACTTTTGCGAAATGACCTTTTTCTACAATCAGGCGGAGCAGTCCAACAAACTCCGCGGAAATCTTTTCTGCAAATATGTCTTCTACGATTTTTACTTTTTCTTCTTTAACGATTTTTGGATGACTCATTAATTTGAAGAGCTCAGGATTCTCATTCAAAGCGGCTTTTACTGCCACTGCCTCATCCCGGAATTCATCCATCCTTCCGCTCTCTAGCGCAACTTCAAACAATGCATCACCGTATGTTTTTGATACTAGCTTTGCCATGTCGAATCACCCATTTCTTTCAATGTTTCTTCTACCAGCGTATCCTGCACGGTCGCATCGATATTTGCTGCAACAACTTTTGCCGCCATCATGGATGCAACTGTGACCATTTCCTGTTTTACTTCATCCATTGCACGCTTCTTAGAAAGCTCTGCTTCTTCGTTGGCTCTCTTTATGATGCGCGCCGCTTCTTCTTTTGCGTCACTCTCAATGCGGGCTGCATTTTTCTGCGCCGTCTTGCGGGCCTCGCTTAAGATCTGCTCTGCCTCTTTATCGACTTCTTTTAACTTCGCATCATATTCTGCTTTGAGTGCTGCTGCGTCCTGTTTGTCCGTTTCTGCAGTCTTAATATCGGCTGCGATACGGTTCTTTCTGTCATTCAGCAGCTTACGTGCCGGTTCAAACAGCATCTTGGACATGAATAAAAATAAGAAAAATACTGCTAACGCCATCAAAACCACATCATGCAGTAACTGAAAATCCAGTCCAAAAAGTCTTGTCATTTCCTCCAAGGTTCGGCCTCCTTTCCAATTTTTTTATTCCAAGAATGGAGCGCCATTCATTAGCCTAAAGGCTGTACGAACAGTAAGAGCATTGCGATCAAGAGTCCGTAAAGACCTGTTGTCTCTGCAACTGCCTGTCCTAAAAGCATGGTTGACATGATATCTCCTTTTGCACCCGGATTGCGTCCAACTGCTGCTGCACCATGTCCTGCTGCGATACCCTGTCCAATACCAGGTCCGATACCGGCGATAACTGCCAGACCTGCACCGATAGCTGAACATGCCATAATTAAATCGTGTCCTGTGATATTCATATAAATCCTCCTTGTTTTGCGAAGCAAAATCCGAACTCATTAGTGAGGAGAGGATTTTACTCCTAAATAAAATAAATTATTCTTGTTCGTAGTTCTGACCAATGTATGTCATTGTCAACATACAGAATACATACGTCTGAATTGCTCCTGAGAACAAGTCAAAGTATACATGGAGTGCTGCCGGCCAGATGATTGCTATTTTGCTCAGCAGTCCATAAACCAGTGCCATCATAACGGTTCCTGACAATACGTTTGCGAAAAGACGCAAGGACAATGAAATCGGCACTGCGATCTCACTGATCACATTAATCGGAAACCAGATTGGCAGCCATGGCGGCAATGGGGAACACATATCTGTCCAGATCTGCCTGATCGGCAGATTCTTAAACTGCGTGATATGGATCAGGAAGAATGTAATAAGACCAAGTGCCAGTGTCGTACCATAGTCAGCCGTTGGTGGTCTTAATCCAAACAGACCTGAGATATTACTCATAAGAATAAAGATAAAAATGGTACTGATATAGTTGACAAACTTCGGTGCTGCCACTTTTCCCATGGTGCCGTTTACCATGTTATCCAGCATTTCTACCATCAGCTCGATAACATTCTGAAATCCCCCGGGGATCTCCTTTGCATGTTTGATCGCCCGGTTTCCTGCAATGGCAAGCGCCATCATAAGAAGCATAACGATCAATATGCAGACATGTGATGTCGTAATCCAGACTTTGTGTCCGAAGATCTCATACTGAACGATACCATGTATCATAAAGTCGATGTTTTCGGCTCCGGATGACATCAGAATTGCGTGATTCACTCTCTCACCTCCCTCATATGAAATTATTATCTTCACTGTCTGAAGATACATCACCTCTTCCTTGCAGTTTTTGTATTACTCTATGTGTAAAGGGCTGTAAGTACGCAGATACCTTAAGTCCCAATACCCCGATAAATGCAGTGATCAGATTTCCCAGATTCCATTTCATCATAACAAAGAAAACGATCACAACGACAGCATAGCGGAGCAGCGATTTTGCAACGATCTTCTTCTTTGCATTGTCCTCGCCGTACAGTTCCACCGCATCTCTTAACACGGTCGCAATGTTGACTGCCATACCGCACGCTAAGCTGATACCGATCAGAAGTCCTGTGGTGTACCTGACTTTATCTGTGACAAACCAGACACCCGCCAGTTCCACGATCACTCCATACACAATAATTCCCAAAACAAGTCCCGGCAATGCATCATTGATCCTTCGTAACATTTTTTCTGCCACCGTCCTGTCCGTAAATCTTTTTTGCCATTTTAAAAATGTTGGTAAATCCCGCCAGGGCTCCCATGATAAACAGCGGGATCACGATCCAGAGCATATCATATTTCCTGCCGATCCATGTACCAAACAGAGTGCACATCACGATCGGAACGATCATATTCAGTCCAAACTGCAGGATCAGTGTCAGTGCCTGAAATACCTTTCTGTTTTTTCTCACTTACATCGTTCCTCCATAAAGTACAATCTTTATTCATTATAACATTTTTCGCCATTTTGTCCATCAAATATCCGTCATTTTGTATAGATAATATTTCCTTTTTACTAATAAATATTTTAATTTTTACATGCTCACTACAAAAGAGTTTCCGTGCAATATGATCTGGTTCAAAAAGTATTTTTTTCGTAAAAACGTTTTGTGAGATAAAAAAAGCATGTATGCCAGATTTCTGTATACATGCTCTTTTTATTCATGATAATAGAATGTTCACGGACTGAGCATTCTATTATTTATCACCTTCTATAATTCCAGTTCTATCCTGCGGTTTGTATGTTCATAGCGCTGCAGCACGACCCCAGCCGCATTCAGCATCTTTTTGGATGCCACAACTGCCGGTGTTGTCTCATATTTGTCGCTGTCATACACGATCCTGCGGATTCCCGACTGAATGATCGCTTTTGCACATTCATTGCAGGGAAACAGCGTAACATAGATCGTTGCGCCCTCCAAGCTTCCTCCGCGGTAATTTAAGATCGCATTGAGTTCGCTGTGCGTCGTATAAAAATATTTATTTTCTAAAGGC
>ULSC01039552.1_pt1 | contig 10142 bp, 9 predicted proteins | sample 1955981 | NCBI WGS metagenome assembly ULSC01 (sample SAMEA4835698, study PRJEB28245) | human gut metagenome | biome: gut microbiome; material: fecal sample | place: Denmark | collected 2008
AGATTTAATGATGCAGAAGTACTTCAGGATAAAGGGAAAGTTACTGCAGCTATTGCGAAAGAATTTGCGGAAAGTGAATTTGAGAAGTACAGAGTTATACAGGATTCACTGTATGAAAGTGACTTTGATAAATTGATGAATGATATGGAGAAGGATGGTACTAACGATTAGTACCACAAAACTTTTTCTTGCAGAAGTAGTGGTTGGATATTATAATCTCCTTAGGTGGACTTGTAAACCATCAGATTATTATCTTCTGAATAGTAAACAAACCTGCAAGCCACCAGAACTACACACAATAATGACAATATAGCAATGGTACTGGATTGGTACTAAAAATATGTGAAACGAAAAATAATGAGTGGAAAAGATGTATATTATCAATACGATACGGTATAGATAACTGTATTAAAACAACCAGAATTAAATCAAACTTTGCGAGTTTGAATAACGGGCAGAAATGCCGAAATCCTGTATTTATGCGGGTTTCCGGCATTTGTTTTATAAAATGGCTCTACTTTGGCTCTATTTGTGAATTGAGTAATGGAAAGTTTTTTATGGCTTGAAATAAAAATTTTATTGACACAAGAGAATATGGATAGTATACTTATCACCAAAATTACAAGGAGAGCATACAAATGAATCAGAACTTACATTCAAGACGTTATATGTACATGTATTATAGACATACTGTGTTATAAGCTTTGCAAGGTTAATGCATTGACTTATAGCCGGTAGGTCTATTAGTCTAGTGCATAAAACCAGAATGTAAGTGATATGTTAGTATATATTACATCGTAAATTGAAATTATCGCACTGGACAATGAATGTTTGGTGCGATTTTTTTGCGTGAAAGAGGTTCATGGAATGAATGATTTAATTAAATTGAAATTGGTAACAGAAGATGAAGCAGAGTGTCTGCACAGACTACAGGTAGAAGCGTTTATGCCATTATATGAAAAATATCAAGATGATGATACAAGTCCGGCAAAAGAAAGCCTGAAGAGAGTAACAGAAAAGATTATTGATACAAATTCAGATTACTACTTCGTTGTATTTCATGGAGAAAAAGTTGGAGGTGTGAGAGTCAGCAGGCATAAAGGTGAAAAGGTGTATAAAGACGTTAATTGGATATCTCCTATTTTTATAATTCCCGAATTTCAAAATAAAGGGATTGCGAGCACGGTGATAGAACAATTATTTGATACTTATCCAGATACAATAGAATGGCGTTTAGATACGATTAAGCAGGAAAAAGGCAATTGCCATTTATACGAGAAATGCGACTTTGTCAGGACTGGAGAGGAAATAGTTGTAAATAAAAAGATGACATTGGTTAAGTATGTAAAAAATTGTATTAGTGTACGAAGATTTACAGAAGAGGATGCAGAAGAGGTTAGCAAGTTAGTTGTAAGGAATTTCTTAGAAGTTAATAGCAAGGATTATGGAATTGCAGCTATGGAGAAACTTGCAAAAGTTTATGATTCAGGGAAAGTTCTAAATATTGCCAACTATGCACATATGTATGTATTTAAATGGAATGGTAAAATAGTTGGCACGGGATCGATTTCCAGTTTTTGGGGAAGTAAGACAGAAAGCATTTTGCTGACTATTTTTGTTTTGCCGGAATTGCATGGGAATGGTATCGGAAGAAAAATCATAAATACATTGGAACAGGATGAGTTTTATGTAAGAGCAACTCGTATTGAGATACCTGCTTCTATTACAGCAACAGAATTTTACAGAAAATTTGGATATGATTATAAGAATGGTGTTAAGGAGTTGGATGAAGAACATCATTATAGATTGGAGAAATTTAAGGAGGCAGGACAATGAAACATTTTATACATTTGAACGATTTTTCAAAGCAGGAAATTTTTCAAATCTTTGAATTGGCGGATAAGTTAAAAGCAGATAACGGAGAATGTGATTGGCTGAATGGGAAAGCGATTGTATTATTTTTTCCGGAAAGCAGCATTAGAACAAGGGTTTCTTTTGAAAATGGAATAAAAATGTTGGGTGGAGATACAATTTTGTTTCCGCCGGAAGCACTTGACAAAAAAGAAGATATTAAGGATGTGATAGGATATCTGGAAAACTGGGCGGATATGGTTATTGTCCGTCACAAGGATTTGTCGTTGATAGAGTATATGGCGGAGCATTCGCATATTCCAATTATAAATGCTATGACAGCTGTAAATCATCCATGCGAGATATTAACAGATTTGTATTCTCTTTCAAAGAAATATGTGGATTACTCGGAAAAGGAATGTCTTTTTATGGGTTCAAAGGGGAATATTGGAAATACATGGAAAGAGGCATCGGAATTAGTGGGATTCAATTTTACACAGTGTTGTCCTAGAGGATATGAAATTGATGGAGCTAGTGTCTGCTATGAAATTGACAAAGCTGTTGTTGGCAAAGATATTATTTGCACAGATTCAATCCCATCAGCGGCAAAGGACGACTTTGAAGGTTATCAAATCACATTAGATCGTCTTAGATATGCGAATGCGGATGCTTGCTTAAATCCGTGCCCACCATTCTTTAGGAGCGAGGAAGTGTCAGCAGATGCTATTGATAGTAAATATTTTGTGGGGTATGAGTTTAAGAAATCTTTGATAGAAGTACAGCAGGCAGTTATATGCTATTTACTTAGCTATGAGTAAATATCGTGCCTATGGTGCGAGATTTTCATGGGAGTATCTTGCTCTATATTTTGTGGTAAGTAGAGAGTGAAAGTGATATAATTGGACAAGGAAATTTAAATTCGTGTAAAAGCCAGAATAAGATTTTCATTAGTCATGGGTTGGACATAGCGCTAGCACCATGTAAGTTGATAGGGATAAGCAAAGCATAGCATAGTTTTATAGCAGTTCATAGCAGTAAGTACGTTGTTACGGTGAAATAATATATAAAGAGATAGGTAAAGCAAATGGAATACAAATGTGAAATACCTGTGGAAGGATCAGAAAAAAGGATAATTAGTAAGTTAATAAAGCAAGTGAAAAAAGAGTGGTTTGTAAAGGAAGTTGTTAAAAGCAGTCCTGGGTTTTCTGTATTTTACGAAGACAAATTTGAAGAAGGCGAAAATATTTGCTATTTTGTAAAAAAAGAGAATTATTTGTACTATTGTGGACCGATTAATGTACGGCAGAAAAAAATGAAAACTTACAGACTTTGGATATTTGATTATTTATTTTATTTAAATAATCGAATGTGCAAAATTAAAAATCTTTCATATATGTGGGATACGCTGTTTCTAAACAAAATACCTGAAAATATGATATTTAATCCATGTGTGGTCGGAAATTTTGATGGTGTATGGAAAATGCTTAAAGCAAAGGCGGTTTACGATGCCGAACAGATTAAAGATTTGATTGTTGTAGATATGAACCCAAACAGTGATGATATAGACAGAACATATACATTGACTTTTTATAAGAATAGCTATGAAATAAAAAGACTGGAAGGTATATGTAAATTTGAACCTTCGCTATTAAGACAAGGTATTTTTTATTATAAAGCAAGTGATATTGGGGGGTATAAAGAATATGATTTTTCTTCTGAAAAGGAATGCGAAAGCAGTATTAATGATTCAGAATCACGCATTTACCGGCGAGAAGAGGATGATTTTTGGAAGTTGCTTTATTTCCGAAATGATGGGAAATATTTACCTGCTAGAAAAATGAAAGCAGAAGAATTGGAGTTGTTTCAAAAAAGAATACCTCGACAAACTTTTGGATATCATGAATATTATTTTACAATAAAAAATCCTATTGCTGAAATTGTTATAAAAGATTATTTTGCCCAAGATGCAGAAGTAAAATTGCTAGAACCAATGTTTTCGGAGGATTTTTCGCATAATTATAGGATTAGGATTGCAAATGATAAAATGGAGTTTATTTATCTATGGTTATTTCTTTTGAAAGAGAGAATGATTACATATCCTTCTGTTTGTGGTATTGAAATTAGGCATATAATAAGTTACTTGAAAAATAATTTGCGGATCATAGATAAAAAGGAGATTGACGAAGCAGTAAAGACTATTCTAAAAAAAACATCTAAAAATTCGCATGAATTAATAAAGTATTGGATGACAGTATATCCTTATAATACACTGTTGGATGACTGTTATATGACTGATAAGACAGAGTATTATCATTTGTGTAATAATCTAGAAGCTATTCGACGAGAGTATTCAAAAGTTGTGCAAAATTTAACTGAAGAGGGGAAAATAAACGCAAGATGGAAAAGTGAATTTTCTTTGTTTATGTTGGTTAAATCATATTTTCCAAATACTATTTATCAATATCGTTCAGTATGGTTGGAAGGGCAATCTCTTGACATGTTTATACCAGAATTGTCAATGGGAATCGAATATCAAGGTTTGCAACATTATGAAGCAGTTGATGTTTTTGGTGGAGTAGAAGGCTTGCAAAATACAAGACGGCGAGATGAAATAAAACGTAAAAAATGCAAAGAAAAAGGAGTAAGACTTATAGAGTGGCATCATAATACCGATATTATAGATGTTAATTTTATCAAAATTTTAAATGATTTGCATATAGAAGTACCGCAGAAAAAACAAGTAGAATTTGTATTTGAAAAAGAATCCCCCAAAATAGAAGTTAAAAAATGGGCTATTTATCAGTATGCTCTGAATGGTAAATTTATTGCTGAATTTTCTGATATTTCAGAAGCAGCAGAAAAGAGTGGAATTAAGGAGTTTAATATTCAACGTGCTTGTAGGGGCTTTAGAAGTACAGCAGGTGGTTATCAATGGAAAAAGGTGGAATTGCCTTGTGAACAGAACAGCATTGCACCGATTGTTGAGAAAAAAGTAAGTGGCGAGGCGAGAAAAATAAAGCAGTTTAGTTTAGATGGAAATTATATAAGAATGTATGATTCCATAGCGGATGCTGTAAGGCAGACTGGTATAAATTCTAAAAGTATTAGAGATGCGGCGAACGGAAAACAGAAGCAAGCAGGTGGATATAAATGGAAATATGATATGACAGAGTTTGGTGTGGTAAAGGGGAGTGATTGATGGATTGGGAGAGACAAATATGAAAAATAAATTAATCAGTTAGGGTTAATAGAATAAGATTATTATAAAATAAACAGAAAGTATAGAGATGGAGAATGAAAGATAAATTCAAAAAATTTGTAAGACAACATTGGATTTTTATATGGGCTTTGCTAAGTGTTGTTTATGCGGCTATAGTTCAATTATTGTTTTCATTAAAAACATCAAATCAATTTTTTGTGGCACATTGGGGAGCAGGAGATATATTGACATATGCATCAACTATTTCCCTTGGTTTGCTTGCAATGTGGCAAAATAAAAAGCAGCAAGAGGAAAATGATATAACGCAAGAGCGAATGGAACGAATTATAATTCATGCAAACGAGTTGAGTATAATATCTAAAATGATAGAACATGAAGAGCGGCGCGTTAATGAACTTGATAAGCTGTTGAATAGATTTATGCAAAATTGCGATCCGCAGGCAGTAGCGATAGCGTATAGTTCTGCTGATAAAATAGTGTGTATGACACAAGTGACTGAGTTGGAAAGAACAATAGATAAAGATTTTTTTGCTATAAGTAGATTGTTGGCTGAAGATAAAGTGCTAAAGTTGGATCCTGATAATGCCTTAAAAGTAGCTTTTGCTAAGTTGTATCAAACTGTCAAAAAAGACATTGGTGATATACGTCAGGAGAAAATAGATATGTGTGACATACATGCGGTTGGAAAAATGGTAGGGAAATTGTCGGCAGAGCGAGATACATTTATGAAAGAAAAAGAGGAGTATTTGGAGAGTATTCAAAGTAAATTAAGAAAATTGTTGTTTGAAGAAATTGCATTAGAAGATGCTAGAAAGATGTATAATTAAAGCAGTGATATAAAACAACATTCACAGTAGATTGACTTTTAGCATATGATAGTGTATATTTAAATTACAAAGAGAAGATACTACAGTCGGAACGGAGACTTAAAACCCGTTTCCAGTGGTCGGGATGAAGACCTAAAACTCATTCCCATTACAGAGTAAACTGCTAAAAATCAAAGGCGGATGGCTTCGGTCATCCGTCTTTCTTTAACCAAGGAGATAAAATGGCAGAGGAAAGTTTTAAGGAACGTGCCCGACAGGAAATGATAAAAGCTGCAAAACAGTATAAGGACATCTATGTTGATTATGAGTATCTAATTTGCTCGGTAACATTTGAGAAAAATGCCGAAAGCCTGTATTTATGCGGGTTTCCGGCATTTGTTTTATCAAAAGGCTCTAGTTTGGCTCTATTTGTGGGAACAATAAATGATAAATAGAAGAAATTTAATAAGGAGCATTATATGACCAAAGTGAATTTTTATGATAGCATTGATGATTCAATGCTAAAGTTTGCAGTTATTATTGCAAAACATAATGGAAAATGGGTATTCTGCAAGCATAGAGAAAGAAGTACATGGGAAGTGCCGGGAGGACATAGAGAACAAGGTGAGGATATTCTTGAAACAGCAAAGAGAGAATTGTATGAGGAAACAGGAGCCATTAATTTTGAGATAAATCCGATATGTATTTATTCTGTGACGGTGCCAGACAACTTTAAGGGGAAAGAAACCTTTGGAAAGTTATTTTTCGCGGAGATACATACGTTTGAAAAAGATTTACATAGTGAGATAGAGAAAATAGCAATTATGAATGAACTACCGCTTAATTGGACATATCCGGAAATTCAACCAAGACTGCTAGAAGAAGCGAGACAAAGAGGATTTTTGCCTAAGAAGGATGAAATAAAATGGTTATTTTTTGATGTTGGTTCGACGCTGGTTGATGAAAGTAGCGTTTATGAAGATAGGATGAAAAAAATAGCTGAATTATCTGGTATAACTCCGCAACAAATTTATGAACATGCGATATCATTGTACAGGAGAAATAAAAAAGGTGATTTAGAGATAGCAAAACAATTGAGGATAGAACTACCTAAATGGGAATCACAATATGAAAAGCTGTATACAGATTCTGAAAATTGCCTGAAAAGGTTAAGCAGAAATTATGAAATTGGTATAATTGCAAACCAACCATTAGGAACTTCTGAAAGATTAGAAAATCTCGGAGTGCGAAAATATATTGATTTAGTCATTGCATCAGCAGAAGAAGGTGTTTCAAAACCGGACAGACGTATATTTGAAATTGCTTTGGAAAGAAGTGGCTGTAAGCCGGAAAATGCTGTAATGATTGGTGACCGCATTGATAATGATATTGTACCAGCAAAACAGTTAGGAATGAAAACGATATGGATAAAACAGGGATTTGGAAGTTTGTGGACTGTAATGGACGAGAGTGAAAAAGCCGATATTGAAGTTAATAGCTTATCTGACATTTTGAATTATCTATAGGAGGGAAAGTGAATGTTCAAGGTTGCTATACTACAAAAACGTTCTATTAATGAACAAATAGATAAGAATATTGAAACTATCATTATGGCAATGGAAGAGGCTTCGGAAAACCATGCAGATATTCTATTGTTGCCAGAATGTTTTATTACAGGATATGATTTGCCTATGTCATATGAAAAAAGCATTGCAGATAATGATATAAGAATTGCCAAAATATGTGAGAATGCTAAAAAATATAAAATAGGCGTAGTACTTACTGCGTTTACAAAAGGTAGTAAGCAGCCACAGAACTCAGCCTTTGTTATCAATAAATCGGGCAATATATTGATGAAATACTCTAAGGTGCATACCTGTGATTTCGCAGATGAAAGAGATGTTGAATCAGGGAAAGAATTTAAGGTGTGTGATTTTGAAGGAATACAATTAGGTATTATGATTTGTTATGACAGAGAGTTCCCAGAAAGTGCAAGAATACTGATGTTAAAAGGAGCTGAGGTTATTCTTGTCCCAAATGATTGCGGTTCTATGCAACCAAGAATCATGGCACTTTCTACAAGAGCTTATGAAAATATGGTTGCAGTTGCTATGGCAAATCCGAATGGAGATAATGCTGGATGTTCCTGCGCATATAGTCCAATTTGCTGGGATAGAAATGGAAAATGTGTTGATAACACAGTTTTGCTGGCTGATGATAAAACTGAGGGAATTTTTTATGCGGAGTTTGATATGGAAGCTATTAGAGAATACAGGAATCGGGAAATGTTAGGAAATACATTTCGTAAGGTAGAAGCATACAGTCAGTTGTTAAGTAAAGAAATCAAGAAACCATTTATAAGGGATGGGCAGAATAGATAAGCCAAGGGGAGAGTGCTTTATGTCAGTAATGGGCGTATTTCCCATAAGCAGGCAGTGGAGAAAGCATATCAGGAATATGATATTTTTAACAAGACACAGCCGATAGAATCTGATTTTGATAAGATAGTAAAAGGATTGGAAAAGAAAGAATAATTACTTTTTTGGATTATGTGATTATGATACAATTACGGAAAATAGTGTTTTATGAATCTGATCAATCGAATTTTTTGTGTAAAGGAGAACTTTATGAAAAAGATATTAGTGACAGGCGGAACAACTTTTGTAAGTAAATATGTGGCAGAATATTTTGTGAATGTGGGTTATGAAGTTTTTGTACTTAACAGAAATTCTAAGCCACAAGTTCAGGGTGTAAAACTCATTGAAGGAGATAGGCATAATTTGGGTGGTGTATTAAAGGATACATTCTTTGATGTTGTAGCGGATATAACAGCCTATAATGATAACGATATAATTGATTTTGTTAGGGAATTGGGTTCTTTTGATCAGTATATTATGATTAGTTCAAGTGCTGTTTATCCTGAGTATGGTGTTCAGCCATTCCTGGAAGAATCAGAGAAATCCGAAAATAAATTTTGGGGTTCATATGGAACCGATAAAATAGCAGCTGAAAAGGCATTACTTGAAAGAGTGAAAGATGCATATATATTAAGACCGCCTTATTTATATGGACCAATGAATAACGTGTATAGAGAGGCTTTTGTATTTGATTGCGCCTTGGCGGACAGAAAATTCTATTTACCTAAAGATGGCAGTATGAAATTACAATTCTTTCATGTAAAAGATTTATGCAGGTTGATGGAGGTAATAATTAAAGACAAGCCACGAGAGCGTATTTTAAATGTTGGTAATGTTGAAGCAGTTTCTATTAAAGATTGGGTCACAAAATGCTATGAAAGCTTAGGAAAAATACCGGATTTTGTAAATGTTTATGAAGATATTGAACAGCGAAATTATTTCAGTTTTTACAACTATGAGTACTATTTGGATGTATCGCGTCAAAACAAAATATACCCAGAAACCATATCATTAGAAGACGGATTGAGGGATAGTGTTAAATGGTATTTGGAACATAGCACAGAAGTTAATAAGAAACCTTATTTTAAATATATAAATGAAAATCTAGTGGAGGATTAATTACAAAAGCTATCAAAGATTATCAGCGATTAAAGAAAGATGAAGCAGATCGGTTAGCGATTGGATGGGATGTAAAGAGAGAACTTTCAAAAATAAACTATCGTATCCACACGGATGCAGTAAAAGAATTTTTGATAAGTTTCATTTGAAAATGGGGTTTGCGGAAGCAAATAGAATTATTTGTTTTACGAAAAGGTTAACAGATTTAGAGGGGGAGTATGTGATGGCGAAAAACTATGAATATAAAAAAGCAACCATAGCAGACATTGATGAACTTGTAAGGACTAGAATTATCGTCCTTCGTACTGCCAATAAACTATCGAATGATGTGGATATGTCATTGGTGGAAAAAGAATCCTATGAATATTATAAGAACGCATTAGAAACTGGTGAGCATATTGCATATCTGGTATATGATAACGAAACCTTTATTGGCGCTGGTGGTGTCAGTTTTTATCGGGTTATGCCGACATATCATAATCCAACAGGTAAAAAGGCTTATATTATGAATATGTATACGGCACCGGCATATCGGAGACAAGGGATTGCATTTCATACATTAGATTTACTGGTAAAGGTTATAAGGAAACAGGGCGTATCACAGATTACTTTAGAGGCGACAGAGATGGGACGACCATTGTATGAAAAATATGGATTCGTAAAAATGGAAGATGAAATGGAGCTGATCAAATGACAAGAGTTTATTTCGTGCGTCACGCACAGCCGGAA
>ULSC01002269.1_pt1 | contig 10121 bp, 7 predicted proteins | sample 1955981 | NCBI WGS metagenome assembly ULSC01 (sample SAMEA4835698, study PRJEB28245) | human gut metagenome | biome: gut microbiome; material: fecal sample | place: Denmark | collected 2008
AAAGATGCTTTGGAATTTGAAAAAGAAGATGGATCTTTTACATATGATCGATTCATCATAATGACAGATGGTATGATCCCTACAAAATCAAAAGCACAACTTGTAGAATATTTAGAAGCACATGAAGACGAAGATATCTATTATGAAGTGGATAACTCAGATAAAAATGAAGAAGTAAAGAAAAGATTTGAAAACTATGCCTTCTTTACAAACTCTTATGATTTCCAAAAATCAAAAACCATTCGTGCCATGAATAAAATGACATCCAGTCTTGTTCATTCCTTTAAAAAACGTGAAATTGAGGACACAATCTATATCAGCTATCCTTGGTTTATACTAACGCGCGAAAGTGCTAAAGCTTTGGCAGACAATCTAGCCTATTGTTCAAATACATTTAAAATGTGTTTATATCCAGAAGAAATGGCTATTGCGACGATGTTACATAAATTCTCCAATGTAGATCATCACAATGAAAACATCTGGGCAGTTGGCAAAAATGGTGAATATACTCTGCAACAACCAATGGAAAATGTAGAATTGGATGCGATCAATGATTCTACATATTTTGCAGCTCTAGCTCATAGTGAAGATAATCTTCAAGTTTATGAAGACTATTTTGATGCCTACACATGCGAATCATAATCGTTTCGGATAATCACGGGAATCAAAATATCCTAAAAATTCTTTATCACATCTATTCTTCACTCTATAAAGACAATGTGAAATTTATTCATTTAGGAGATTCACAAACTACAAGCATTAATGACTTAAACAACTTTATATGTGTTAAAGGAAATAATGATACATTAGATTTACCTAAATTCCAAAGATTAACTGTTTTAGACAAACGCATCCATTTCTCACATGGAGATGAAGGATTGGACGAAATAAAAAAAGATATCGATCAACATCATCCAGATATCTATCTTTATGGACATACGCATTTAGTCAAAGAACAAATATACAATAATTGTCTGATTTTAAATCCAGGCTCAATCACTTTACCTAGAGATGATTGGCATGGATCTTATATCATTCTAACAATCGATAAGAAAGTCACATATAAAGTAGTTCGAATCAATGTAGAAACTTTCTTAAACCAATATCAATGTTTCATTAAATAAGGCAGCCAAATCATTAGCTGCCTGTTTTCATTTATTTAATAAACTGTTTTGCAAAATTCCATGTGTCTCTACACATATCATCCAAGTTCTTTTCAGCTACCCAGCCTAATTGTTCTTTAGCACGAGTCGGATCTGCGTAGCAAGTCGCAATATCTCCTGGACGTCTTGGTTTGATGACATATGGAATCTTAATTCCATTTACTCTTTCAAAGGCATGTACAATATCTAATACACTATATCCTTTTCCTGTTCCCAAGTTACAAATATGTACACCTGGTGTATTGTACTTTTCAATCGCTAATACATGTCCTTTAGCCAAGTCGACCACATGAATATAGTCACGAACACCCGTTCCATCTGGTGTATCATAATCATCTCCAAATACACCAAGTTCTGGAAGTTCACCAGTAGCCACCTTCATAATATAAGGCATCAAGTTATTGGGGATTCCCTTTGGATTTTCACCAATCAAACCCGATTCATGCGCTCCAATGGGATTAAAATAACGAAGTAAAGTTACACTCATTTCTGGATTGGCGAATTGCACATCCGTTAAAATTCTTTCCATCATCGCTTTTGTTGAACCATATGGATTGGTTGTTTCACCAAGCTTGCAATCCTCTGTTAAAGGAACCACTTTAGGATCTCCATAAACAGTTGCACTTGAACTAAATACAATACTTGGAACATGATATTTCTTCATCATTTTGGCAACTACTAAAGTAGTCATCAAGTTGTTTGTATAATACTCAATTGGCTTTTGAACACTTTCACCAACCGCTTTAAAAGCAGCACAATGAATGACCGCATCCAATTTATTTTCCTTAAATACAGATTCTGCCTTTTCCTCATCTAACACGTTAAATTCATAAAACTTAACATGCTTTCCTGTAATCTTATAGATTGAATCCAATACATCTGGTTTTGAATTGGAGAAATCATCAATTACGACAACATCATAACCACTCTCTAATAATTCAACACAAATATGACTACCAATATATCCGGTTCCACCTGTTACTAAAATATTCATTAGTCAATAACCTTGCAGCCACCTAGTTTTCTTACTTTTAAGATATGGCAACTTCCCTTTCCAAATACTTTTTCAATTTCTTCTTTATATGTTTCTACATAGCTATTTTCAACAAAGGCCTGAATCGTTCCGGCAAAACCTCCACCATGAACACGACATACGCCATGGTCTTTTAAAATCATTTCAGACATAGCTAAACCTAAAGATACAGCCTGGTTCTTATAGTCAAAGTCTGCATATACGTTTTGAAGGAATTTGTAGCTTGAATTTCCTGATTCTTGAATTAATGCCTTGAAGCCTTCAAAATCATCGTTGTTCAATCTTTCTACACATGTATTTACACGATTATTTTCATTGAAGAAATGAATAGCTCTTAAGATTGCACGATCATTATTTAAAGCCGTTCTTAAGTTTGCGATATTTGCATAGAACTCATCTTCATCCACTTCACGAAGAACTTCCTTACCAAAATAGTGAGCAACTTCTTTCATTTCTTGTGGTACAGCACCATAGGCATCTGTTAAATCGGCATGACTTCCCTTTGTATCTACAATACATAAACTGTGATCATATTTTGAGAAATCAACATTCACACTATTTACAATTGGATTTGAAGTATCTTTAAAGTCAATGGAAATAAGTCCACCAACAGCACATGCACATTGATCCATCAATCCACATGGTTTTCCAAAATATACATTTTCTGCATATTGACCCACTTTGGCAATCGTAACCATATCGATCTTCATATCATTGTATAATCCATCAATAATTGTACCGATAATAGATTCAAATGCTGCAGAGCTTGATAGTCCAGCCCCCATTAATACATCACTCGTAATGAAAGCTTTAAATCCACCTACGTTATAGCCTAATTCTTTTAATTTAGAAACTACACCACGAATCAAGGCTTCACTTGTTCCTAGTTCATCTTCTTTTTTGTCTAAATCATTCAAATCAATTGGTTTGATGTTAAAGTCATCAGAAATCACTTTAATTACATGATCTTGTTTAGATACAATTCCAATCGCATCTAAATTGATAGATCCTGCAAGTACACAACCGTGTTGGTGGTCTGTATGATTTCCTGAAATTTCACTTCTTCCAGCCGCACTATAAATGCTCACTTCATCATCTCCAAATAATGTTTGGTATTTATCTAATGCAGCAGCATAACGTTGTTTTTGATAGTCCAATAAACTTGGATCTGCATATAGATCTTCAATCAATGCATCATATTTACCGGATACTACTTGTTCTTTAATTTCTGTTGTTTTCATTTTCTTACCTCGAATGTATATGTTGTTTCTTCTTCAAATACTTGTCCTGCTTTTAATAAAACTTTTGGATTCTCTTCTTTATGAATCGAATCGGCGATATAGCTTGTTTCAATACACAATCCATCTTGTGGATGCATAATCTTACCATATTTATCTGTCTGTCCATCTAGGTAGTTGGCACTATAGATTTGTGCCGTTGGATATGTTGTGGATACTTTTAGTTCAATACCACTTAGTGGACTGTATAAACACACTTGATTTTCTTTAGTATCAAATACATATGGATGATCATAACCTCTTGCGATGATTAATTGTTCATCCTCTGAATGAATAAAATCTCCAATTCTTTTTTCTGTATTAAAATCAAATGCCGTATCTTTAACATCTCTTAATTCACCTGTATATAATCCATCTGGATCTACACAACCAAATTTAGATGCTGAAATTCGTAACGTATGATCATCAATATTCGATGCATATCCATTTAAATTGAAATAGCCATGGTTTGTGATATTGATCAACGTATCTTTGTCGCTAACACCACTATATTGAATGTGTAAACTCGATTCATCTAGCCAATAGATCGCATAGAAATCTAATGTTCCAGGATAGCCTTCTTCTCCATCTTTTGATACATAGTGGAATTTAACGCCATCTTCAATTAAAGAATAATCAAATACTTTATAAGAGAATCCCTCAATACCTCCATGTAGTGAATTTGGTCCATTATTAATAGGCACATGATATTCTGTCCCATTCATTGTGAATGTACCTTTTTCAATACGATTACATACTCGTCCAACTAAGGCATTTAAATAGGTTCCATCTCGTTTTTGATAATCTTCAACATGTTCAAATCCTAAAATACAGTCACAGTCTTGATCATTCTTATCTTTCGTTACAATCTTTAAAAGAGTACATCCAAAGTTTGTAACTTCTACAGTTAAATGTGAATTTGAAATCGATAATACATCAATTCCATTCTCTAATCTTTCTTTTACCTCTACCATAATGTCTTTACAAAACGGCTAAAGCCGTCCATCCCTTCATCATCCATTTTATATACGCCGGCATTCTCTAATACAGATACGAATTTCTTTGTGACTTCCATTTCCATGAATGTATCCACATTTGTATAAGAACATGTCTTCAAGTGTTCATACCAGTCTTTGTGTTTTTCAAGTTCTGGATAAGAATCAAAATCTGCTTTTCCAGATAAACATAATTTAATTTGTTCTAACTCTGTTTTTAATCGTGCTGGCAAAATAGCCAATCCCATCACTTCAATCAAACCAATATTTTCTTTTTTAATATGGTGATGTTCTGAGTGAGGATGGAAGATACCTAATGGATATTCTTCTGTAGTACGATTATTTCGTAAAACTACATCCATTTGATATTTGCCATCTTTCTTTCTTACAATTGGCGTTACTGTATTGTGACGAACACCATCTTCATTAGCGATGATATCTAAGCTTTCATCACTGTATGTACACCATGTTTCAAAGATTTTAGTAGCTAGATCCAATATGTTTTCTTTCGATTCAGATGTTAATCGAAGTGTTGATAATGGCCAGTAAAGCATATCCACTTGTACATCCTTATATGTATAGCTCTTAACAACTTTTGCGTCTTCCATTGGAAAATGGTGTCTTCCACCTTGATAGTGATCATGACTTAAAATCGATCCACCAACGATAGGAAGATCTGCATTGCTTCCAATCATATAGTGTGGAAATTTATCAATAAATGCGAATAAATGCTCAAATGTAGAACGATCCATCTTCATTGGCGTATGTTCACTATTAAATACAATACAGTGCTCATTGTAGTACACATATGGTGAATATTGTAAATTGTATGTATGTCCATTTAAATCTAATGGAATAATACGATGTGTTTGTCTAGCTGGATGATTTAAGTTTCCGGCAAAACCGACATTTTCCTTACATAATAAACATGCAGGACATGAAGTATTTACGGCATTTTTTGCCTTTGCGATTTCCTTAGGATCCTTTTCTGGTTTTGACAAGTTGATCGTAATTTGAATATCGCCATATTTACAGAAATGTGCAAAACTGATATTCTTATCAATTCTTGATTTACGGATATAGTTTGAATCCATACTCAACTTATAGAAGTAATCTGTTGCATCTTTAGGATTCAAAGAATATAGACTCTTAAAGGTATGCACGACTTCACTAGGTCTAGGCATTACACAATTCATAATGCGAGTATCTAATAAATCTTTTTCAGTTACAGTATTCTGAATCATACCTTTTTCAACCGCATAATCTAACATGAAATCTAAAATCTCATAGATAGAACAGTCTTCTACTTCTTCTCTTTTAAATTCTTGGATGCCAAATAGATCAATCAATAAATTTGCAGAATAATCATAATCGTATTTCTCGATCATTCCATTCTTTAAAGCATACTCTAATAACTGGTTAATTTTTGTGTTCATTTGTTCTCCTTCCATATAAACAAAATCAATCATTTTTATTACAGCCAAATCCCTTTCCCTGCTACACTATCCACAAAAATAATGATCAATTATTCATTTATTTATATACGGCTCATCATCAATATTATGCAGATATGGTTATAAATTTAAGATTTGCCCATTCAGTTTTAGTGTAAGCGTTTTCTTTATCTATGTCAACATATTCAAACAACAATTTAAACATAGATGTTGGATTTAGGTTTTAAACAATGATTATTTGTTTGTTTTTGTTTATTTGATGTTTTATTTATACAAAAAAGCCATTCTGGTATGAATGGCTCTCATTTAAAATTCTCAAAAGAATCAATCACTTGTACAACTCCAGGAAGCTTTTCGTATTCTTCTTTTTTATTGGCAGAATCCACAACGACTATATTGTGACATCCTGCTTTATAAGCATTTGTAATCCCACTAACACTATCTTCGATAATCAAACAATCTTGAATCTTAACTCCAATATTATGAGCTGCCTTTTTAAACATTGCGATCTTGTTTTCATACGTTCCATCATCATAGACAATCCTAGATGGCTCAATCCATTTGTCTAAATGAAACGATTCAACAAAGAAATCAATGTTAGGCTTGATAGATGCGGATGCGATTGTGAATGGAATATTTGATTCTTTTAAATAATCAAAATATTCTTCAGCTCCCTTTACTAAATGAAATGTTGCCTGATCTTCTTTACAAAATTGGCGATAATATTCTTCTTTTAACTGCGAATATTTTTCCATTTCGGATGGATCACACTTTCCACCAAACATATATTCAACAACCTTATTATTAGGCACTCCATTAATATGTTCATGAAGTTCTTCTTCATCAATTCCATGATGACGAATATCTTGTGATATTTTTGACCATGCCAAAATATGTTTTGGATTGTCAAAAAATAAAGTTCCATTAAAATCAAATATTACGCCTTTATACTTATTCATACTAAACCTCTTTTGTTTCAGAAACACGTTTGTACCAATATGCACTTGCCTTTGGATATCTCTTCTGTGTTTCGTAATCTACATAGAACAAGCCATAACGCTTATTATAGCCATTTGTCCATGAGAACATGTCCATTAGTGACCAGACAAAATATCCTTTTACATTAACTCCAGCTTCAATTGCCTTTAATGTGAATTCTAAGTGTCTTCTAATAAAGTCAATACGTGGTTCATCATCAATGATTCCATCTTCAAAATCATCTTTATATCCCATGCCATTTTCTGTGATATAGATTGCTTTATAGTTTGGATATTGTTGGCGAATACGTACTAGCATATCAAACATACTTTCTGGATGAATCAACCAATCCCAGTCCGTACGTGGAATGCCTTCCTTTTCCATTCTTCGTCCTACATTTTTTAAACAGAATCTAGAAGTTCCCTTCTCTCCTGTTCCATTATGATGAATATCATTTTCTCCTTCGTAATGTTGAATAAAACGAGATTGATAATAATTCATACCCATGTAGTCATTTAATAGTGCAGCTTGTTTCAATACATCAAAATCTTCATCTAACAATTCTAGCGTACCATTATTGATGCTGACTAAACGATTCACAATTTCCATTGTTTCTGTTGAATAATATCCTTTAAATGTTGCATCCAACAAGAATTGATTTTGAAGCACATCTTCATTTTTAGCAGCCTGGATATCATCCAAATTGTTTTCATCAAATGGATATTTATATTCCAAAGACTGTACAACACCAATCTTTCCATTATATCCTGCCTTTTTGTATTCCAACACAGCCAAGGCATGTGCCACCATCATATTATGCATGATCTGGAATGCTTTCGTCATATTGTATTTTTCGCCATTTGGGAAAGTTCCCTCAATATATGTGTTAGTGGCCACAGCCCAAATTTCATTGAATGTAAACCAATATGTTACTTCGTTTTTGTATTCTTCAAAACAATATTTTGAAAATTCTACGAAAGCATTGATTGTATCTCGATTTAAAAAATCGCCTTTTTGGTAAAGTGTGTCTGGAGTATCAAAATGATGCAATGTCACAAATGGCTCTACATGATTTTTATGACATTCTTGAAATACTCTATGATAGAAATCAACCCCTTCCTGGTTGATTCTTCCAGTTCCTTCCGGAAAGATTCTAGCCCAAGATATAGAGATACGAATTCCATTGATACCAAACATATTACATAGTTTTAAATCTTGTCCATATTGATGATAGAAATCACTGGCTGGATCCGCTTTAAAACGTCCTTGTTTGGCAAGAAAATCATCCCAAGATACTTTTCCTTTACCGTATTCTAGAGTGCTACCTTCGCATTGATAAGCGGCAGTAGCACCTCCGAAAATAAAATCATCCGAAAATTTCATACATTTATCCTTCCTTTACTTGTTCACAAATAAATTCAACGGCACCCTTTGGATCACGCGTTAATTTAATATATTGTGCACCTTTTGTTGCGACAACTTTAGTACCGTATTTAGAAGCATCTTGTCGTACTTCTTCTAAATGCGATTGTACTTGTGGTGATAATACAACAATGTCATAATCTTTCAAAATATCATAATGCGAACCATATGCACTTGCGGTTGCATCAATTGGTAAGTTTTCAATTTCTGCTCCTTCTTTAACGGCATTTGCAAACATTGCTGATGTTCCAGCACCTACACATAATACTAATACATTAATATTTTTATTTAAACTTAAAGGTTGAACTTCTTTAGCTTCTTCTTTTTCAACTTGCTCTTCTAAAGCATCTAATGCTTCTTTTTCTTTTTCTTCTTCTAATAAAGTTGCATCATACGCCTTAATAAATGGCAAGTAAACAATTCCATCTACAACAATTAATACAACAGCTAATACAACAGCTAATAAACTAATTCCTGTACCTAAGATCAATCCAATTGGAGCTGGTGTTGCCCATGGTAATACGTAGATGAATGAATTCATTTTTAATACGTCCACAAAGAATTTGAACAATGATACGTTGATCATTGGAGTAATCAAGAATGGAATGAAGAAATATGGATTCAATACAATTGGTGTAGCGAATAACAATGGTTCATTTACCGCAAAACATACTGGAACAAATGTTGTCTTACCAACAGCTTTTAATTGTTTTGATTTTGCGAACAACATGAATAAGAATGGTACTACAAGGGTAACTCCAGTTCCTCCCATTGTTCCTACGAAGTTTCCAAGTCCTACAGTTAATACGTTAGAGGCTTGTTCACCAGCTTTGAATAACGCTAAGTTTGCATCTACGTTAGCATAAATAATAGCTGCAATAGCTGGTTCTACAATACTTGGTCCGTGTACACCTACAAACCAGAACAATGCCATAGCACCCCAAATAATACAGATTCCTAAATATCCATCGGCAGCAGTAAATAATGGTTGAAGCAATGTGATAATAGCTTCGGCAAAAGTATAATTAAATGCAGTTCTACATGCCACATCAATCAATACACATACTAAAACTGAGAATGAGAATGGGAATACATCTCTAAACATTTGAGAAATAGTACCCGGCACTTCTTTTGGCATGTGAATTGTAACATCTTTAATAACACAAAATTTATACATATTTACTGTAATGAATGCAGAAACAAATGATGCTAGTAAACCTTTTGTTCCTAAATATGTAGTTGAGATACCACCATCTACATTTGAAACAGCTAACAACATAAATCCAACAATACTTGCCAACATAACACTTGTTGTATTAATGACTTTGTTTTTAGGCATTCTACGGTTCATACTTTCAGCTAAACAACGAGCTGTAGTAGCCGCAACCAACAAACCAACAACACCCATTGAATAGTTATATACTTTCCATAACCAGTCAGATACTGTAGCTGGTAATACAATTCCAAAGATTTCTGGAATCGATGCAGCTAGAATAAATACACTTGAAAATAGAATGGCTGGCATTGCAGTTAAGAAACCATCACGAACAGCTCCTAAATAAATATTTTGCGCAATCTTATCAAAGAAAGGTTTTCCTTTTTCAATTTGCTTAATAACCCCGTTTAACATTATTTGTTTCCTCTTTCTTCATATAAATTAATAAAATCATCTACAATATCACGCAATAAAATCGTTGTCATCAAATGATCTTGACCATGAATGAAAATGAATCCCATTTCCATGTCTTCTCCTCTAGCCTCTTGTTGTAAGATCTTTGTTTGAGACTGATGTGCCAAAT
>ULSC01022038.1_pt1 | contig 10040 bp, 7 predicted proteins | sample 1955981 | NCBI WGS metagenome assembly ULSC01 (sample SAMEA4835698, study PRJEB28245) | human gut metagenome | biome: gut microbiome; material: fecal sample | place: Denmark | collected 2008
CTGGTTCAATATCTTTTCGTTGTAATCATCTTCCTTGCTTTCGAAACGGGCGAATGAACGTATGCCGATCACGTCGCAATAGCAACCCATCACCGGAATAGCCTCCAGGAGGTGTTCGGGCTTGTCGCCATCCATGATCACGCCGCGTTCGGTTTCCAGTTTCCAGGCTCCCTGGTTCACGTCGAGCACCATCGTGTTCATACCTAAATTCATGGCAGCCTTCTGGGTGGAGAGGCGGGTACGGAGGCTGGAGTTGAAGAATATCATCAATAACGTCTTGTTCTTGCCCAGCCCGGTAAACTGGTAACGGTCTTTCTTAATCTCGAAAGCCTCGGCGAGTGCCTGCTTGAGGTTGCCCAAATCCTGTACACAAGTGAAGTTTCTCATATCATGTCTCATTTAAAATTGTTCTGCCTACAAAGATAAACAATGATTTCTGATTTATGGCAATACCGTTATATCTGTATTGTCAGTGTCATATGATAATACTAACACCGAGGCAGGGACTATTTTCGTATTTGTCCGTCTCCTTCGATGATATACTTGTAGGTCGTCAGTTCAGGCAACGCCATCGGGCCGCGGGCATGTAGCTTCTGTGTGCTGATACCGATTTCCGCTCCGAAACCGAACTGTGCCCCGTCGGTGAAAGCCGTAGATACATTGGCGTAGACGCAGGCGGCATCGACCATTTGCTGGAAACGGCGGATGGCTTCTGTCGATTCACTGACGATGCTTTCGCTGTGTTTCGAGCTGTAGCGGGCGATATGTTGCAGGGCTTCATCCAAGGAGGAGACTGTACGGATCGCCATTTTGTAGTCTAAGAACTCGGTGCCGAAGCTGTCTGCCATAGCCGGCTGAAGCCAAGCGGTAGGGTAGTGCCCTGAAAGAGCGGCAAAGGCGGGTTCGTCGGCATAGATAATGACGTTGCTGCCGGACAGTTTTCCACACAAATAAGGGAGGTCACCTAATCGGTCGCGATGGACGATCAGACAATCCAAAGCGTTGCAGACGCTGACGCGGCGTGTCTTGGCATTGTTGACGATCTCGCGCCCTTTTTCTTTGTCTCCATCTTTGTCAAAATAGGTATGGCAGATACCGGCTCCCGTCTCAATGACCGGTACGCGGGCATGGTCGCGGACGTAATTGATCAGTGAACTGCTGCCCCGCGGAATGATAAGGTCCACCAGGCCGACGGCGTTCAACAGCTCGGTCGTCGCCTCGCGGTCGGGCGGCAGGAGTGTACAGACAGCCGGATCGACGCCTTGTCTTGTCAGTACGTCGTGGATAATCGCCACTAAGGCACGGTTGGAACTGTCGGCATCCGAACCTCCTTTCAACACGCAGGCATTCCCGCTCTTGAAACAAAGGGAGAAAACGTCGAAGGTGACATTCGGGCGTGCTTCGTAGATGACACCGATCACGCCGAAGGGAACGGTCATTTTGCGGATCACCATGCCGTTCGGGCGTGTTATTTCGCTTAACAGCTTCCCAAGAGGCGACGGTAGCGAGGCGACGTTCTTCATATCTCCTGCAATACCTGCGAGACGTTCTTCCGTCAGTTTCAAGCGGTCGTATTTCGGATTTGCCGGGTCCATACGCGACAAATCTTCGACATTGGCAGCCAAGACTTCGGCTTGGCGTGTCAGCAAAGCCGAAGCCGTGTCTATGAGGATGCGGTTGATGGTGGCATCGTCCAGCGTGACAAGCTGGCGCGAAGCGGCGAGGGTATGTTGCAATAATTCGTTAATCATGGTCGTATGCTCGTTGTTGTTAATCCAGATACAAATAATCGTAATGTACCAACGGTTTTTTATCCCGGCTGCCGATCAGTTCTCGTGCTTCCGTACTGTCGTAACCTGCGCATCCGACTCCTAACTGGACGCCTTCCTCGTTGATAACCTTGACGATATCGTCTTTCTCGAAGTCGCCGATGATCCGGGTGACGCCGACCAGCAGGATACTGGTCGCCTTCGGACCTAACAGTGCCTCTTCGGCCCCCCGGTTGATGTGTATCTCGCCTTTGGCGAAGCCTTCGGAGTGGGCGATCCATTTTTTTACGCTGCTGACAGGTTTGTTTGACGGGATGAAACGCGTGCAAACGGTCCGGCTATCTTTGGCGAGCAGGTCTACCAGGATGTTGTCCTTCTTGCCGTTGGCAATGATCACCGTGATGCCTTCGTCGGCCACCTTCTGTGCAATGCTGCATTTGGTAAGCATGCCGCCACGACCGAATGACGACTTGCTGGTTTGTACATATTCCGACAGGTCTTCCTTGCTGCCGTCGATCTCGCGGATAACCGTGGAGGACGGATCGGACGGGTTGCCGTTATATATTCCGTCGATATTGCTAAGGATAATCAATGCATCCATTCCCATCATGGTGGCGATCAGTCCGGAAAGCTCGTCATTGTCCGTGAACATCAATTCTGTAACCGATATCGTGTCGTTTTCGTTCACGATGGGAATCACTTTATTTTCGAGCATTACCTCCATACAATGTTTCTGGTTGAGGTAATGCGTGCGGCTGCCAAAGTTCTCTTTCGTGGTGAGCACCTGGCCACAGGTCATGCCATGTTCGCGGAACAGTTCGTAATACCGGTTGATCAGTTTGGCTTGCCCGACTGCGGAATACAGCTGGCGGGCAGAGACGGGATCCAGCTTTTTGCCGGCCTTTATCTCACTGCGTCCAGAAGCGACCGCACCGGAGGAAATAAGGACGACTTCCACGCCTTTCCGATGTAGTTCGGCCACCTGATCCACCAAGGCGGACATCCGGGTAATATCCAACGTGCCATCCTTGCGGGTGAGCACGTTGCTGCCTATCTTGACCGCAATACGGTTGAATTGCCAATCGATGATTGGCAATTGACCATTATTTTGTGTGTTTCTTTTCATTGTCGGTTGCTCGGATTTCGACTCGGCGTATTTTGCCGCTGATCGTCTTCGGCAGTTCGTCTACGAACTCGACGACGCGCGGGTATTTGTACGGAGCTGTCACTTTTTTGACATGGTCTTGTAATTCTTTGACCAAAGCGTCTCCGGCTTTATCCTTGTAGTCCTTTGCCAGAACGATGGTGGCTTTTACCACTTGTCCGCGGATTTCGTCTGGAACACCAGTGATGGCACATTCTACAACCGCCTGATGCGTCATCAGGGCGCTTTCTACTTCAAACGGGCCGATACGGTAGCCGGAACTTTTGATAACATCGTCGGCACGGCCCACGAACCAGAGGTAACCGTCTTCATCACGCCAGGCGACATCGCCCGTGTAATACAGGCCGTCGTGCCATGCTTCGCGTGTGCGTTCGGCATCCCGGTAATATTCCTTGAAAAGACCGATCGGTTTGCCATTTGTAGTGTGGATCACGATCTGTCCCTGTTCTCCATCTTCGGCACGGGTTCCGTCCGGGCGCAACAAGTCTACATCGTATTGCGGATTAGGGACACCCATCGATCCGGGTTTCGGTTCCATCCACGGGAAAGTGGCGACGGTCAAGGTTGTTTCCGTCTGTCCGAAACCTTCCATCAGCTTGATGCCGGTCAGTTTGTAGAACGTGTCGAATACGGCAGGGTTTAAGGCTTCGCCGGCAATGGTACAATATTGGAGGGACGACAGGTCGTATTTTGTCAGGTCTTCGCGTATCAGGAAACGGAAGATGGTAGGAGGTGCGCACAAAGATGTGATGCGGTAGTCCTGTATCATCTGTAACATATCGGCCGGTGTGAATTTCTCGTGGTCGTACACGAATACGGTTGCTCCGGCAATCCACTGTCCATACAGTTTTCCCCATACGGCTTTCCCCCAACCGGTGTCGGCAATCGTCAGGTGGAGGCTGTCTTTATGCAAGTTGTGCCAGAAACTTCCGGTCACGATATGCCCCAGCGGGTAGGTGAAATCGTGTGCTACCATCTTCGGGTTGCCGGTTGTACCGGAAGTAAAATACATCAGTGAAATGTCGTCGTTACTGTTCGGATGTTCCGGACGTACGAACGGAGCCGCGTTTTCGAGGCCTTTGTGGAAGTCCTCGAAGCCTTCGGGGATTTCAGGACCTACCGAAACAACACTCTTTATAGAGGGTGAATCGGGCAGCGAGTCGATGATATGTTGGGTGATCACTTCCTCGCCCGCGCAGACGATCATCTTGATATCGGCGGCATTCGCACGATAGACGATATCTTTCTTTGTCAGCAGGTGGGTAGCCGGGATCACCACTGCTCCCAATTTATGCAACGCGATAATCGAGAACCAGAATTCATAACGGCGTTTCAATATCAACATGACCATATCACCGTGGCCGATTCCCAGCGACTGGAAATAAGCGGCAGTTTGGTCGGTATATTTTTTCAGGTCGGCAAAGGTGAAGTCTATGTGTTCCCCTTGGTCGTTTGTCCAGCACAGCGCAATCTTATCGGGTTCTTCTTCCGCCCATGCATCTACTACGTCATATCCGAAGTTGAAGTTCTCCGGGACTTTTATCTTGAAATTCTTTATAAAATCTTCCTGCGACTCAAAGGCCGTCTTGTTTATGAATCTTTCTAACATGATGATTAAATTGTCAATTTATAGGATTATTGCCAGGAAACTGACCTTTTCTCCATCGAGTGCCTTCATCCCATGCGGCAGTTCGGAGTTGAAATAGATACTGTCGCCTTCTTCCAGTATCAGCTCTTTGTTGTTGATCTGTAATAACATGCGGCCTTTCAGTACCATATTATACTCTTGTCCGGGATGCGAGTTCAGATAAATCGGTGTCCCGTCTGGAGCCGGATGGACGGTAACCATGAACGGATCTGCTTTCCGACCGACAAACCCGGCGGCAAGCGACTGGTATTTGTATGCTTTAGTCCGTTCCACGGCAATACCTTTTCCTTTGCGAGTGATAAAGTAGCTGCTCATTTTAGGTTCATCACCGAACATAAGCGTGGTCAACTCAACCCCGTAAGCCTGTGAAATCTGATGTAATACACTTACTGAAATATCTACAGTACCGCTTTCCAGCTTCATATACTGTTCGGGAGTCAGGTTACAAACCTTGGCCATTTCTTCAGGCGTGATTTCCAATGCATCCCGAAGTCCGGCCAAACGCTCCGCAATTTGTTTTATCTGTTCGTTCATCTCCGTTGATTATTATATTTATGATGCTCCAAAGATAGGAATAAAAAGCAAAATGTCTAAGGAAAGAGGAATGTAATGTTATTTAGTTATTTTGAAAGGAAGTGCGGAAGATGTTTTTTTGTATTGGCTGCTTCCCGCTGAAGAAGTTATAGTTTCCTGCGGAGAGAACTACAGTTTCCAGCCGAGGAAACAAACGTTTCTTCCGGTAGAAAACTGTAGGTTGTTGAATAATAATTTATTAGATGCTGTATAAGAAAGCTTCTTAATCGTATTTGATGACGCTGACCGGGCAGCTTTCGGCGGCTTCTTTTATACCTTCTTCATAATCGTTGAAGTTTACTCCTTCATTTACACGTGAGCGGTCTGTAACCTGAAATACTTCGGGACAAATGCCTTCGCATGTGCCGCAAGCGATACAATCTTCTTCTATCCAAACACTCTTTATAGCCATATTTTTTACATTTAAGATGATTAATATGTTAAGATAACAGCTCTACGGCTTGAATTGTTGATGCTGGACGAGAATATCTTGGCCCCTTTGATTTAAATTTAATTTAACGCTCCTGTCTCTTATTTTAGAAAATTATTGATTATGTTTACAGCGCTGAAATAATCAGTCTTTGAACACTTAATAAATAAGAGATACTATGGACAACGCAATTTTTAGTTTCCCCAAGCCTATTAACGAGCCGGTAAAAGCATACGCTCCTGGTTCAAGTGAAAAATCATCCTTGAAAAAGGCTCTTGCGCAGCTCTCTTCTGAAGAATGGGATATACCATTGGTTATCGGAGGTAAAGAAATCCGTACAGGCAATACCGGTAAAGTCGTGATGCCGCATGATCACCACCATGTATTGGCCACTTATCATAAGGCCGGAGAGAAAGAAGTGCAGATGGCTATCGATGCAGCAATGAAGGCGCATAAAGAATGGTCTGAACTTCCTTGGGTAGAACGTGCTTCCGTCATGCTGCGTGTAGCAGAATTGCTTTCCACTAAATATCGTTATATATTGAACGCATCCGTCATGTTGGGACAAAGCAAGAATCCGTTCCAGGCAGAAATCGACGCTCCTTGCGAATTGATCGACTTCCTTCGTTTCAGTACTTTTTATGCCAGTCAGGTATATGCCGACCAGCCTTATTCGGAAACAGGTATCCTGAACCGGATGGAATATCGTGCTTTGGAAGGTTTCGTGTTTTCGCTCACGCCGTTCAACTTTACTTCCATTGCCTCTAACTTGAACATGGCGCCTGCCATGATGGGAAATGTGGCAGTCTGGAAACCGTCGACAACAGCTATCCATTCTAACTATTTCCTGATGAAAGTGTTCCGGGAAGCCGGTTTGCCCGACGGCGTTGTCAATTTTATTCCGGGACAGGGAAGCGTGATCGGCAAAGTCATAACGGCCAGCCGTGATTTAGGCGGTTTTCATTTCACAGGTTCCACTTCAACCTTTAACACCCTTTGGCGTCAGATCGGTGAGAATTTAGGACATTATAAATCTTATCCGAAGATTGTCGGTGAAACAGGCGGCAAGAACTTCATCTTTGTTCATCCTTCTGCTCCGGCTTTGGAGGTGGCGACAGCTATTGTGCGCGGTGCGTTTGAGTATCAAGGACAGAAATGTTCGGCTGGTTCACGTGCCTATATCCCTGCTTCACTCTGGAAAGAAGTAAAGGACTATGTCGGCGATATGTTGAAAGAAATCAAAATGGGAGATGTCCAGGATTTCACGAATTTTGTCAATGCGGTTATCGATGAAGCTTCGTTTGACAATATCATGAGCTATATCGATTATGCAAAACAGTCTCCTGATGCGGAAATCGTTTTCGGTGGAAATGGAGATAAGTCCGTAGGTTACTTTGTTGAACCGACTGTCATCCGGACTACGGACCCGATGTTCAAGAGCATGGTGGAGGAGATCTTCGGTCCGGTTATCACGATCTATGTGTATGATGATAATAAATATGAAGAAACACTCGAACTCTGCGACCGTACATCTCCGTATGGTTTGACCGGTTCTATTTTTGCACGCGATCGTTATGCGATCGATATGGCATTCAATAAATTGCGTTATGCCGCGGGTAACTTCTATATCAACGACAAACCGACAGGTGCCGTCATTGCACAACAGCCGTTTGGCGGTTCGCGTGCTTCGGGTACGAATGATAAGGCCGGAGGGCCGTTGAACTTGATTCGCTGGACAAATGCCCGTTGTATCAAAGAGGCTTTGGTTCCGCCGACAAGCTATGGTTATCCGTTTCTTGGAGAAAAGTAATTAATTTTATCAATGAGCCGATAAATCAGGATGTGCCAATATGCCAATGAAAGAGTTTCTCTTATGAATTGGTGATTGGCACATTTTGTGAGACGGTATTCCTATTCATTTTAATGCGTTAACTGTCAACTAATATCAAATACCATGTTAGATTTTAATAATACCGAAATTGCTTTCTCTGCCAAATCGCAGTCTGAGCTGAAAAATGCTTATCTGCTGTTCAATACGATCAAATATCCGTGGCTGGTAAAGTGTGCCAGTGTAGTAAGTAATATTGCTTTGAATATTCATTTTCCGTTAGGATGGGCGGTCAAGCCGACTTTGTACAAGCAATTTGTCGGAGGTGAAACTTTGCAGGACTGTACAAAGGCGATCGACCATCTGCGGAAATTTAATGTACGCTCCACCTTGGATTATTCAGCCGAAGGAGAGCAAACGCCCGAAGGAATACAAGCTACTTTTGAGGAAACCATACGTTCGATTGATTTTGCAAAGGGAAATGATAATCTGGCCTATGCCGTATTCAAACCGTCCACCATCATAACGGACGAACTTCTCGCTAAGGTATCCGAAAAGCAAGAGGAACTGACCATCGAAGAAGTAAAAGCTTACCGGGAGTTCAAGGAACGCTTTATGGCTTTTTGCCAGCGTGCCTACGACAATGACGTACGCTTGATTGTGGATGCTGAAGACTATTGTTTTCAGGATGCCATCGACTCTTTGACCGATGAGGCCATGCGCAGGTATAATAAGAAACGTGCGATCGTATTTGCTACTTTGCAAATGTACCGCCATGACCGTATGCCGTATTTACGCCGTATTTTGGACGATGCGAAAGAGAAAGGATATATTGCCGGTGTGAAATTCGTACGTGGCGCCTATATGGAAGCCGAGCGTGCCAGGGCAGCTGCTTTGGGATATCCCGATCCGATCTGTAAGGATAAGCAGGCAACGGACGAGAACTTCGACGAGGCTGTCCGCTTCACAATGGATCATCTCGACTGTTTCGAAATGTTTATGGGGACGCATAATGAAGAGAGCAACTATAAATTGGCCAAGCTGATAGATGAAAAAGGCTTAAAGCGCGATGATCCCCGTATCTTCTTCGCGCAACTGTTAGGTATGAGTGACAATATTTCTTTCAACCTGGCTCATGAAGGTTATAACGTAACCAAATATGTACCGTATGCAAAAGTGCGGGATGTTTTGCCATACCTGATCCGCCGTGCCGAGGAAAACACTTCGGTTGCCGGGCAAACCAGCCGTGAACTTCGTATGCTGAAAGCAGAATTGGATCGCCGGAAAGCGGTCCGTGCTTTCTGATCGGATTTGAACTTTATCCGTTACTATTCTTTCAAGAGAAAAGTAACGGATAAATCGGCATTTGTGGTTCAAATTTGTCAATACTATAATGGATTTTAAAAAAACAACTATCATACCATCATGTTTCTTGTGTACAACTTGAATATCATGATATATAGATATGATAGTTTCCTTTTTAACTATCATGCAACTATCATAAATCAGTTGTTTAACCATCATTTTAGCCGTTTTACCCGAAACAGATACACTCCAAAAGTGTTAAAAACGAAATGTTTTCAGGAGAGCATAAGCTTTTTTGCCGGAACACGTTACTTTTTTGTAAGAAAGACGTTAGATTTTTTCCTCAAAATGCCCGTATCAGGGCCGTTTACACCTCCATCTGAGCGGTCTTGAGATCCGGGTCTGTAGATGTCTGACACCCGGGTCTCGACAAAAAAATGTAACTATATTGCTGAAAATATGCTATATGTTACATGTGAAAAAGTTATTGTATTCATGATGGTATGACAGTTGTTTTCGTAATCAATAACACGTTTGCAGAATAAAAATCATCATTTGCTTGCCTTCAATCCCCGAATGACGGAAGAGGTGAAGCCGGAGAGTTCCATTTCGTTCAATCCCTTGATGGTGATACCTCCCGGAGTTGTTACCTTATCGATTTCCGTTTCAGGATTGCTTTTGTTTTCCAATAAGAGGTCGACAGCTCCTTTCACCGTATGGACAACGATTTCCTGTGCCTGCTTCGGGTAAAAACCTAATTCGACACCGCCTTCGATGGCTGCGCGGATATAGCGCAAGGCGAATGCGATCCCGCTGGAAGCCAAAGCGGTTCCGGCAGACATCAGGCGTTCTTCGACCAACATCGCGTTTCCCAATTCGTTGAAGATATTAATGATTAAGTCCGTTTGCTCTTTGGAAGCATTACGGGCTGCTACGAAAGTCATACTGCTAAGCACTTCGATTGCCGTATTCGGCATGATACGGAAAATAGTCGGGGTTGTCAGGCAATCGTCGAACCCCGTGTTTTTGGTCAGATAGGTGTTCAGCAGATCGAATGTGATACCTGCGGCAACGGAAACGATTATCTGTTTGTCATAGTCGAGTATGCCTTTGATCTGGTCGATAATTTCTTCTACGCGCCACGGTTTTACGGCAATGACGATGATGTCGGCGCCTTTGACCGCTTCTACATTGTCCAGCGAGAGGACGAAATCAGGATTCGTATTCCTCATTTTCTCCAGAGTCGTATCTGATTGTGCCGTGCAAGTGATATCCGATGCTTTAAACATATGACCTTTTGCTAATCCTCGTGCTATGGCACC
>ULSC01029786.1_pt1 | contig 9998 bp, 7 predicted proteins | sample 1955981 | NCBI WGS metagenome assembly ULSC01 (sample SAMEA4835698, study PRJEB28245) | human gut metagenome | biome: gut microbiome; material: fecal sample | place: Denmark | collected 2008
TGTTTGAAGCAAAATAAGTCACGTGTTTCAACAAAAAAGACGGCATCTCCTACAGAAAAACATCCTCAATACAACTCTCACAACCAACAAATGCAAAATTTAAACAGGCTCTTATTCTGTTCATGCATTTATCAACTTTCGGGGTTGACAGACTTCCGGGGAAGCGTTCGCTCTATCTTTGATCCTTTTTCATAAAGTAAAATTTAAAATTGTTAGTAATATTGTTGTTTTATCTCTTTTGATATTGCAAAGATAAACCGGTTGTTTCTTCTTGAATGTTATCCTTACGTTATCGTTAGGTTAAGAATGTGATCTCTGTTTGTTTGATTCTTTTCGCTGCCCGGATCCGGAGAACCGGGCAGCATATCCGGTCATAGAGAAGATCCGGATATTTACAGCCTCCTGGAACGGGCTTCTTGATTGTGACTTGTTCGTTTTTGATATTGCAAAGATAGGGTGGCAGATCTGCCTCGAATGTTAACCGTACGTTATCGTTAGGTTAAGAAATTAATATTCTAACAAGTTTCCCATTTTCTAATACCCATTTGTAGATACCTTTTTCTTCTGTTGAACTCCCTCCCGAAATTGTTTGTTGTTCTTTCTTTGTAAGTTCTTGAAATAAAAAATCGATAGATTTCATGTTCTTTTATTTTATGTTAATATTGTTTTGTTTGATATTGTAAAGATATGACGGTTTAAAATGCAAATATGTTATCAAAAGGTTATCTAATATTATCGAAATGTTATATATTTGTGGCATGAATATCATGAAAAGGGTATATATAGTAAAATTTATTACGGCATTAGGCTTATTAGCGATATTATCGTTGCAGATAATATGGTTATATAAATGTATATGCTTTTGTGGAATGATATCAAGGAGAAAGCAGAAGAGCAACTCTGGGTTTCTGTAGAATTAGAGGTAATATATAGAGTAGAGAGCATGCCAGATGCTGATCAGCCGAGAGAAATATTATCTGGTCCCATAGAAGACGCAGGAAATCTAACGAAAATGATTGTCCCTTTGCATGAATCTTTGATCCAATGGGGTTTCCCTATTGATATGTCCCAATTAGATAGTATTTATACCTCTAAATTAAAAGAACAGCATATACAAACAGATATAGTTCTGAATCATATAAATATGAAGGATCAGTCTGTAATTCAATCTGCCGGAGCTTCTGGAGTCTCTTCTTTGGGTGCAATAAAAACAGAGATTATCCCAATCCGGGAAGACGGCTCCGAAGGCATCCAAGCTGTAATATTGAATCCCTATGTGACAATCTTCGAACGAATGGGGCTGATATTGATCGCCACAGCCCTTATAATGGTATTTGTTGCTGCCTGTATCGTCTATCAAATCAAGGTAATCTTTTTTCAAAACAAAATCGCCAAGCTACGGGAAGATTTTTCGTATGCAATGGTTCATGATATGAAGACTCCTCTTAGTTCGATTCAGTTGGGACTCCGTCTTTTGTATAGTAATAAACAGACCGGGGAAAAACGGGAAAAAAGTTTTCAGATTGTGGAGGATGAAGTCGCTCATTTGTTGGCTTTGACAAATAAGGTGTTGACTCTGTCAAAGATGGAAAGTGGGAAGTTGAGGCTTGATAATAAGAAGTTTCGGATTGCCCCGGTTATCAATGATTTGATAGAGAAGTTTTCGGTGAAAGCGGGTAAGGAGACTCTGTTTTCTACCGATATACGGCAAGAACTGGTATATGGTGATGAAGAGTTTCTGAAAGAAGCGATCAGCAACCTGATCGACAATGCCATCAAATATTCCGGAGATTCCGTCCGGATCGATATTTCGGTCGGTTCGGATGATACTTATACATGGATCAGGGTGAAAGATAACGGATTCGGTATCTCGCACCAAGATCAGAAAAAGATTTTCGAGAAGTTCGAGCGGGCGGCAGCTATCGACCGGAACCGTAAGGGGGGAGCTGCCGGTTTCGGCCTGGGACTGAACTATGTCTACCGGGTGGCCGAAGCGCATGGCGGGGAAGTCCGTGTGTTCAGTATCGAAGGTCAATCCAGCGAGTTTACGATTTATTTACCTATACTAATCCAAACAATTGAGACATTATGATTAAGCTGTTATTGGTAGAAGATGATGCCAGCCTGTGCTACATGGTGAAATCATCTCTTGAAGATTTGATCGGAGGCTATGAAGTGATCATTGCTAACAATGGAAAAGAAGGGTTGGATGCCTGGAAAGAGCATCAACCGGACATTATCGTGACCGATATAGAGATGCCTGTAATGGATGGAAGGGAGATGGTTTCCAGAATACGGGAGATAGACGGCGATACGCCTCTTTTATTCGCTTCCGGCCATGTCACCCCGAAAGATGTGATAGAGGGATATCAGATCGGAGCCAATAATTATATCAAAAAGCCTTTTATCGCGGAAGAAATGGATGCGCATATCCGTGGACTGTTGAGTATGAAAGAAGGGGCGCGTTCCAAGAATCAATCCCGTATATATACGATTGGCAGCTATCAGTTGGATGCAGAGCTTTGTCTACTGAAAAGCGCCGATGAGAAGAAGAAAACATTGACTCCGCGGGAAGCCGGCATTTTGGAACTTCTCTGTGAGAATAAAGGGGAAGTGATCCGGCGTGAAGCGATATTAAGCCGTTTTTGGGAGACTGAAGATGATTATTTTGCTTCTCGCAGCCTGGATGTTTTTGTTTCGAAGTTACGTAAACTCTTTACAAATGATCCTTCTGTCGAAATCCAGACAGTCAGAGGGGTTGGGTTGATGTTGGTGGATAACTGATTTTTTCGATCGTCCGGTAAGCATCCCGGATGACAGTTGGCGGAAAACCGTTGATCTCCAATAAACGGATGGCGTTGCGTTGGTAAAGGGGACCGCTCTTCAGTTTGTAGTCGAACGAGAAGGTTTCATCTTGGATAACTTCGCTGAAATGGTATAGGTCGTATTCTGTGTCGAGCAATGTTGCTAGTTCCGCGTCATGTGTGGAGGTGACGATTATGTTATCCGTAGTATTCAGGTATGATAAGACGGCTTTGGCGACAGCAATACGTTCGGTGGTGTTCGTCCCTTTGAATATCTCGTCGAACAGGAAGAGGTTGGCTGTTCCTTCCTGACTCCGGCTGATCATCTCTTTGATCGTATCGACCTCTTTCATATAGAAACTTTTTCCTTCCGACAGGTCGTCGGCGAGCATCAGGGCGGAATAGATCTTTATGGGGGCGGACAGTGCGAATGTCCGGGCAAAGGCAGTGTGAAGCGTCTGCGCCAGTAAGACATTAATCCCGATTATACGGATAAAAGTTGTTTTACCGGACATGTTCGAACCATTCAGCAGTACAGACTTCTCTTTTATAATAACGGAATTAGACACACAGTCCTCTATCAGAGGATGATATATCTCTTCACCCTCCAGTCTGTACCCATTGTCCGCTTTTTCCGGCAAGCAGTAATAAGGCAGCTCTTCCCGCAGGTAGTAGACGGATAACAGGCAGTCCGCCAGTCCGACAAACCGGTACACGGTTTCAATCTCCCGGTTTTTATTCCTCAGAATAGATACGGATTGCAGAAAAGAAAGCGGTTCTGTGAGAAAGAAAATATGAGCCAGTTCGGTACAGAACCAGACAAAGACAGCCATGTCGCTTTGCAGTTTACTCTCCATCCGAAGGAATAAAGCGGTTTTCCGGATCGGTCTGAGTGTTGCCAACACATCCGGAATCTCTTTCGTCAGCTTGCCTAACTCCGGATATTTGCACAACTCTTCTGCTATCCCCAGGAGTTTGATCAGTTGGGGCACGGAATGTATGTAATCGAGACTCTTGGGTTTGAATGCGTAATGGATAACAGCATTCAGAATAATAGCGACCAGGAAAAGCATTCCTCAGGCTGTTATATGTGCAAACAGATAAAGAAGCAGGAACAAGGCCGGCAGAAACTTCAGGATTGTAAAGGCGATCTTGGTCTTTCCGGATGCTACCGGATGTTCGTCTGCCATCAACCGTACGATGCTATAAACCTCCGTATCCCGCAGGCGGAACAAAGCCTTCGCCAGCCTGCCCCGGAAGTTTGCGTCTGTTTTCAGATGATTGATAACATCTTCGTTCTTCCCGATCTCCCCTTTTGCCAGGGGGATGGTTCTTAGCGTATGATACAGGTATTGTTGCCCGATCCCCGATGTCGTCCTATCCGCAAAAGTAAACAACTCTTCCACCCCCAAGTCCGAGTAAGTCTGGCCGGACAACAGGTTATCCCCTCCCTTCTTTTTTGTGTGGAGGAAGTAAGCAGAGATATCCGTCAGGTTGAAGTCCCCCGGCTTTATTTCTCCTGTGTAGTTGTTCGCTTTTCGTTTCATTGGCCGTAATTATCTCTGTAATAGTTGCAAATATAATATAAGTATTCAGAACTTGTACCGTGCCGAAGCCATAAATTCCCGCGGGCGGATATCGATCCAGGAGGTATAGCTTTCCGTGGCGGAATACTGCGTGTAGCTGTACTGTTTCTTATTGAACAGGTTGGTGGCTTCGGCTACAAATTGCCAACTCCCCGTTTTCCACCGGAAGGAAAGGTCGGCGAAGAAAGTGTTGACCGCCTTGTCACGGCTGACGTCGTTGTGGTAATGGTCTGCCGATAGATTGATTTCTACGGGGAAAAGTTCGTAGGAGAGCTGGAGCTTCTGGACGACGTCCAGGAGCGGATCGAGGCGTGTGCCGGTTCCGATCTTCGATCTTCCGAGATGGATGGTGGCCTGGTAGCTGGCGGAGAAGCTGCGGGCAAGTGTCCAGGTGATCTTCGGTTCGTATTGCATGAAATCGTATCGGTAAGGCAACCGTTCGCCGACACTCAACTGTTCCGCCTCGCTGCGGCCAAGAAGATAAGTGAGCGAAGTCTTCAGCCCGTAATCGTAAAAGCCTTTGGAGAGTGTTCCCTTCGCGGTCCATCCGGAAGAATGGTTGGAGAGGCGGTGGGAGACAAGGGTGACTTGCCCGTCCCGTATTTGCTGTTCGAAGATGCGGTCTGAGCATCCCCGGTTATGGTTGAGCGACAGGGTGGCGAAGAATTCGCGCACCGTATTTTTGTATTCTCCGTACAGCGAATAGCTATGCGTGCGGTTCACCGGCATGATTCCGTTGTTCATTCGGTAATTGCGGTAGTCCGTGCGGTAGGCATCCGGGTACAAGTCGGTGATGTTTCCGTAGTTTTCGTGATAGTTGGCGTGGAAGGAGAAACGCCAGGCATAATTGAACTTATAATTGATGTACAGGAACGGGTTGACCGCCAAGCGGGAAAAGCCGGCTGCCGGGAAGGTGGTCCATACGAGCGGAAGATTGAAAGCCAGATTCCATTTGTACAGGTTACACTGGTAGTTCGGTTTGAAATACAGGTTTGTCCCGTTCCGGATCGAATTGAGATCGCCCGTTATGCCGGCCGTATATTGCCGGGTCAGGCTCCCCTTCTTGCGCAGGAAAGCGAGGGAATGGTCCAGGTATAGCTGTTGCAAGTTTAACGCTTGCTTGTCCCTGTCTATCAGGATGCGTGCCGGCAGATTGTGATAGCGGAGCAGGGAACGGAGTTCGAGCGTGTATTTGTCCCGTATCCAGATGTTTTGCAGGTAGTTGCGTACGCCCATGTCCGGGGTCTGGATGCGCTGGTTGACCGATGAGGCGCCGGAGATGCGGGATGTGCCTCTTTCCTGTTGCGTGAGATCATGCAGGTAGTTGGCGTTGAGGCGTAATTGTGTCGTTTCGTTCAGCTTGTACACCCGGTTGCCGGAAAGGGAATGCACGTTGTTAAAGAGCAACCGTTCCTTTTTCAGCGGTGCGGAGAAGGAGGGCTGGGAAAGGAATGACGGGATCGAAGGGCCTGTTTTCCCTTCGGCTCCTATTTGTGTAAGTATGTTCTGTTCGTCTGTCACGTCGTCTCCCCGGTTGTTCCCTTTATAAATATAGGCGGACTGGCTTTTACGGCTGATCTGGATGGCATTGCCCATGCCTTCCCACAAAAGGGGGGAAGCGCCCATGCCTCCTTCTAACGTGCCTATCCAGCGGTCGCGGAAGTCGTCTTTCAGTTTGAGGTTGATGGCGATATCTTCGGTTGTCAGCTTCTTTTGCAGGACACGGATGGGCTGGTGGTTTTCCATTACCTGCACGCTCTTGACGGCGTTGGCCTGCAGGTTGTTGGTCAGTTGGTTGTACCGCCCGTCGGTCAGGTCCATTCCTTCCACGTAGAACTTGCTGATGTTTTTCCAGTTGTACGAGATTTTCCCGTCGTCGTCCACATCCACGCCTGGCAGTTTCTTCAGCACGTCTTTGATCGCCTCGTCTTTCGGGCTGATGAATTGCGACACGTCGTAGTTGATCGTGTCCTGCCGCCCGTAGACGCGTCCCGGACGTATCTCGACCTCTTTCAGTGTGAAAACTTCCGGTTCGAGGCGGATACGGAGCGTTGCCCCGGCGGTGATCTTTTGCCGGATCGCTTTATATCTTAACAGCGAGACGTGGACGAACAGCGAATCGTCTGCCTGGCGGAGCGGGAGGATGAATGTGCCGTCGGCCTTTGTCAGGGTGTAGGTCAGCGGGACTTGCCGTCCGGCTTTGCGTATCTGCACGGTTGCGGCGTCTACCGGCTGGCCGTTTTCGGCATCGGTCACAATCCCTTTGATGGTTTGTTGGGCAGACAGGCTACAGGCAGTGAGCAGGAGAATGAGTATATACAGGAGGCTCTTCATCGTTTTGTACTTGTTTCTGTTACTCTTTTTCTATCGGGTTGTAAGGCGTGTTCTTCGGGTGTATCGGTTGTCCGTCCTCTCCTTTGACGATGACTTGCATGCCGGGGGAGGTTTCTTTCAGGTAGCCGATCGGGTCGGCGGCGAAGCGTTCGTGTACCCGGAGCAGGTCTTTGCGGGAGATCGGTTCGTACTCGCTTCCGGCGAACAAGATGGCTTCCTCTTTGCGGGCTTTCTCGATGCCGGTGCAGACGAACGTGTAGTGCTGCCGGTTGTCAGAGGCTTTCAGGATCAGGCCGGGCAGTCCTTGTAGTTTCCAGGGGCCTTCGCTGCGGGGGATTTCCGGGGTGTACCAGGCTTCGTAGTCCCGTCCCCGGAACCGGCAGGTCGCTTTGTAGCAGGTGTAGGCGAGGAGGGTTGCCGTGTCGGGGTGCAGTTCCCAGACGGGAAGTTCTGTCTTTTCTTCCGAACGGAAATTGCTGGCGGCGATGGGTTCGAGTTGTGTCAGTTTGCCTTCGGGGTAGTTTTTGTATATCTGGTAGTTCACCTGGCTGTTGCCTTGTTTCATGTGTTCATTGATGATTTCCTGCGAGGCTCCGGTCGCTTTGTCCATTTCGATAAGCGAGTCCATGCGGAAACGGGCATAGCTGTAGAACAGGGAACTTTTAGCGCCAACCTTCAGCATCATGGTTTCGTCGATATGCCTGTCCTCATGGGCCGTGTCGCCGACGAAGGAAAGGGCGTACTGGGCGGTGAACAATACCTTGTCGATGGGTTTCGCCTTGAGAACTTCGTTCATGTTGTACACACGGATATTGAACTGGGCCTGTGCAGCCCCGCACGCCAGTAAAAGAACTGCGGATAAAAGGATTCGTTTCATAACCTTAATCGTTTTAGAGTGTTTGTCTGATCGCAAATGTAGCGGACGGCAAACCTCCGGAGCGACTAAAGTTATTACTGAAATATTACGGGGGTGTTATTCCTCCTTTTCCCTTTGGAGTAGAATAACGGAAAAAGATTGATGAAAAGCGTTGTGTTCTCCTGTTTTTAAGATAGCTTTGTGGATGTTTTTTGTATATGGTTATTAATGAATTGGATCTATATGGCTAAGATAATAGTAAAAGAGATACCCGTATCCGTTATTAGAATCAGCAATGAAGACTATATCAGCCTTACTGATATGTTGAAAGCAAAAGATGGCGAATACTTTTTTTCAAACTGGTTAAGGAATAGAAATACGGTTGAATTTCTTGGAATATGGGAGAAGCTGAATAACCCGGCTTTTAATTGTGTCGAATTCGACATAATTAAAAGTCAGGCAGGATTAAACAGTTATCGTCTCAGTGTGAAAGAGTGGATGCAAAAAACAAATGCTGTTGGTATTGTTTCAAAGACAGGTCGCTATGGTGGTACTTATGCCCATAAAGACATCGCTTTTGAATTTGCTATGTGGATTAGCCCTGAATTTAAAGTATATCTGATACGTGAGTTTCAGCGGTTAAAGACAGAAGAGCAAGCACAACTCGGTTGGACTGCCAAACGTGAACTGTCTAAAATCAACTACCGCATCCATACCGACGCAATCCGGCAACACCTGATACCTGCGGAAGTAACCGCTAAACAGGCAAGCGTTATCTATGCCAATGAAGCCGATGTCTTGAATGTGGCTATGTTTGGAATGACAGCAAAGATGTGACGGGAGCAGAATCCTGAACTGAAAGGAAATATCCGCGACTATGCTTCCGTAAACGAACTCATTTGCCTCTCAAATATGGAAAACCTCAATGCTGTTTTTATCGACCAAGGCATTCTACAGGGAGAGCGGCTCATCAAGCTCAATCAGATTGCTATTCAGCAAATGCGAGTATTGGAAGATGATGGAAACAGGGAGTTTCTAAAATAGGCTGGCTATTCTTGACTATCCAAATCACTTTTCTCTGTTTGTTCTCCGCGAGCAACTGATCCGAAGATGCCGATTTTGAGAATACCGTATTTATCGGCAAATTTGGATTTGAATTGTTTTAGCAAAGTGATATAATATCTGTAATCTTTCATGAAGAATCCTGTATATGAGACCAAAGATACATAAAAAACGGTGATTCCTATGTAAATAGTAGTTTTTTCTGTAAGTTTGTGCAAACTTCTTTCAAGTAAGGGGTTAAGTAGTCAAAAAACACAAAATAAAGCAAACTTTCATAAATGAAGACTTTGAATAAACAGAAAAAGAACGTCCTTACCCTTTGCGGGGCGGCGATGGCATCGCTGCTTCTCTGGGGATGCGGCGAAACGAATCCTACGGCCGAATCATTCGAACGGTCTGATTATTATACACGTGGTATCGGACAGTATCCGGGTGACCCGAAGGAGGATTTTTCACCTTCCTTGGCTCCAGACCCTTCCACTTACCGGAACATTGCCCGGTTGCGATCGGCTTTTGCCTCCTCCAGTCATGACTATAACCTGGTGGCACAGTTGGCGACAGACGGCATCGTGACGGACAAGCAGCCACAGTACCTGAACCTCTCGACTCCCGATGGAGACGTCCCGAGACGCGAACGCGAATGGATGATCGACGAAGGACCGTATTCCCGGAATACTTTTCCCGGCGGAGATACCTATTTCCGGTTTACGCTGGCGAACTATAGCAAAGCAGTCGGCAAACTGTCGCTGGTAGGGACAGTCGTATATGACGATAAAGTGTCGAAAGGCGGTTACGAGATCATCTGCCAGGGCTCCAATGACGGAAAGAACTGGACGGAGATCGGTAAACTGAGCGGTAGCGGTCTACCCGGCCAAGCGCTTTCCGGACGGGTGGTGGTGACCGATCCGAACAAACAGACGGGAGAAACAACCATGCCGGTCCGCAAACTGAATGAAACGATTACTTTCAATTCCGAAAACGCCTATTCCGATTACCGTGTGCTGCTGAAGATGGCAGGTGCACACGATTGGGTGTTTACGGAAGCTAATTTCATGGATAAGGACGGTGGTTTGGTGGAAATGAAGCCGTCACAGTTCTTCAACAGTGCTTGGATGAGTGCTACTGCGGGTGAAGAATGGTTGTATGTGGATCTTGGCAGTACGTCGGAGTTCGACAAGGTCGTGTTGCATTGGATCAACAAAGCCGTCAAAGGAAAAGTGCAGGTGTCGGATGATGCCATGCAGTGGAAAGATGCGGCCGAACTGCCGGGGGGTGACGGTTTGATAGATGAAATCGCTTTGAACGGCAAACAGAATGCCCGCTATGTGCGCCTTCTGATGCAACAGCCAGCGAACG
>ULSC01038521.1_pt1 | contig 9894 bp, 7 predicted proteins | sample 1955981 | NCBI WGS metagenome assembly ULSC01 (sample SAMEA4835698, study PRJEB28245) | human gut metagenome | biome: gut microbiome; material: fecal sample | place: Denmark | collected 2008
GTCCGACGGCCACGAAACTGTTGTCGAAACCATTGGGGAGCACTACATCGACGGGCTTGTCGAGCAGCTCGGCACACTCGCGGGCCGTGATCTCGCTCACGGTCGTGAAGCAGTCCACGTGGTGGGCTGCCTGCTTCTCGATCGAGTGTTTGCTCTCCATGTTGAGCTCCTGTGCCATCTGGTCGCCGTTGTAGGCCCACAGATAGTCGTAGAGCGGCTTGTTGTTTCCCGCAATGCTGCGTCCGATACAGGTGGCGTGGGTCGTGAAGATCGTGGCTACCTGGGGCACGAGCTTCTGGATCACCAGGGCGGCGGAGGCCGTCTGCCACTCGTTGGCGTGGAGCACGACACGCTGGTCGTCCAGACGGTAGTGGTGGTAGAAACTCTCCACTACCTTGGCGGCGGCCCAGCCGAAGAGGACGGAGTCGTCGTAGTCGCCAAAGGCGTGGAGGCTGTCCACGCCAAACTGCTGCCAGAGGCGGCCGTAGAAGGCGTCTTTCTCGTCGAAAAGCGGGCGCCAATCGACCAGGATGGCTACGGGACGGCTCGGGATCGTCCAGCGTCCTACGCGCACGTGCAGACCCTCGCAGCGGGCCACGTCCTCCCATTCGGGGAAGAGGCTCTCCTCCTCGAAGTAGGGGCACGGGCGGTCCTGCCAGCAGTCTGGCCCGATGAAAATCAACTGGTCGTGGATCCGGTCTTGGAGCGTCCTCGCCCGGGTGGAAAGCACGGTGTAGATGCCGCCCACCTTATTGCAGACCTCCCAACTGGTCTCAAAGATATAGTTGGGGAATAATCTCTCTTGTTCCATGAAAACAATCTAAAAATGAAGCCTCGCCAAGCCCTTTCTCCATCGTCCCGACAAGGGGGCGAGGCTATGGATGGGCCGCGAAGTTGCTGCAAAGGTACGATAAACTCGCCAATGAACCAACTATTTGCGCATCTTTTTTGCCTTTGTCATGGCTTTGTTGCACAGTTTTTGCACACGCTATGCAAAGTGAGGCTTTCGGCCCAGGTCGGCCCAGGTCGCCGTCTTGCCCTGGCGGAATCGGGAGCAAATCAAAACGAATCACCTAAAACGGACAACCCAAACAACTCCTACAAGGACGAAGCGCCAGGAGAATCCCTTGTGGGTGAAACTCGCTTTTAGACGCAGTTCGTATTTGTACGCGTTGTTTGGGTCGTATACGTTGTTGAGTCGTAAAACGTTGTTGAACCGTATGCGTTATTTGGCCGTATGCTTTGTTGGTACCGTATGATCGCAGGTCCACGGTCGCTCTTCTGTCATTGGCAAGCCACCCTGGCGGTGTCCGGCGTTTTGGCGCTCCCCCTAAGCCTTTCTTCTTATGCCTTGATCTTTGGATAGCGGCGGAAGAAGCCATCCAGACGCAGGCGGACGACGCCGAAGAGCGCTTCGGAGAAGATATCTCCGCTCATCTTGCTCGTGCCCTCGCGGCGGTTGGTGAAGACGACGGACACCTCCTTGAGTTTGAAGCCAATCTTGTAGGCAGTGTACTTCATCTCGATCTGGAAGGCGTAGCCCTTGAATCTCACCTCGTTGAGGGGAATGGTCTCCAGCACGCGCCGAGTGTAGCAGACGAATCCTGCCGTGGTGTCGTGGATGTTGACACCCGTCACCAGACGGACGTAGCATGAGGCGAAATAGCTCATCAGCACGCGTCCCATCGGCCAGTTGACGACGTTCACACCGCTGACGTAGCGGCTGCCCACGCTGAGGTCGTAGCCCTCGTCATGGCAGGCGGCATAGAGGCGTGGCAGGTCGTTTGGATCGTGGCTGAAGTCGGCGTCCATCTCGAAGATGTAGCCGTAGTCGCGCTCCAAAGCCCACTTGAATCCGGCGATATAGGCCGTGCCAAGTCCCAGTTTTCCGCTGCGCTCCACGATGAAGAGGCGGCCTTTGAACTCGTCCTCCATCAGGTGGTGGACAATGTTGGCCGTACCGTCGGGACTGCCATCGTCGATGACCAGGATGTGAAAGTATTTCTCCAGGCCGAAGATGGCTCGTATGATCTTCTCTATGTTCTCCTTCTCGTTGTACGTCGGGATGATGATGATGCTGTCGCTCTTCTCCATAATAGGTTGGATTGATATTGTTTGCAAAGATAATGCTTTTTACTTGAAAGGGCGCAAGGATGAGGATAAAAAAGTTTAACCCCCGCGGGTTTCTCCTTGTTCTTGCTGGTCGGAGTCCCACAATTTCCTTACTGATCGGGGTTCTCCACAAATCCTTGGTATTCCTTGACCAGTCCCGACATCACGCGCTTATACGCTTCGTCCATCGTGGTCTTGACATTCTCCGGTCCCTGCGTGGTGGGGTAGATGGGCTCGTGGATGGTGAGGCTCAGCCGGTGCCACGTCAGCCAGCGCCAGTCGCGCATGCGGGGCATCACGTCGAAGGCGCCATTGATCGTCAGCGGGCAGACCGGCAACTGGAGTTCGTCAGCCAGCATGAACGCACCTCTTCTGAACACGCCCATGTGGCCAGTGAAGGTTCGTGCTCCCTCGGGAAACACCACCAGCGACATGCCCTGCTGGAGCACCTCGCGTGCCTGGTCGTAGGTCTGGCGGATCTTGCTCGGGCCGCGCTTATCGACGTAGATGTGGTGGGCTGCCTCGCAAGCTTTGCCCACGAAGGGTATCTTGCGCAGTCCCTGTTTCATCATCCACTTGAAGTTGCGGCCCAGGAAGCCGTAGATGATGAAGATGTCAAACGATCCCTGGTGGTTGCTGACAAAGACGTAGCTCTGGTCCTTGCGCAGATGTTCCCGTCCTTCCACTTTGATGGGGAGCAGGCTGACCCAGATGATGAGCCTTGCCCACCATTTGCCGGGGTAGTAGCCCCAGTAGTGTCCGTCGCCCAGCGTGCATCCGATCGTCGTCACCAGCGCACAGGCAATGGAACAGAAGATGAGGAAGGGCAGGACCACGAAGAGTTGATAAATCCTGTAAATGAGTTTCATGTTGTGTGTGTGTTTTAAAAAATATTGAGTTATTATCGATTCGGATGTTCTTGTCAGTTGTCCTTGGCAACCGGGTCCGCTGGACGGTGCTTCGTCCTGAGCGTGATGACGGTGATCTCGTTGGGCATGTTCAGCCGGAACGGCACCAGCCCTCCCAGTCCGGTGTTGACGTAGAGGTAGCGTCCCTGATGCTCGTAGAGTCCCTTGTCGGGACGGCCTCGCCATTGGGTCGGCCGGTGTCCGAAGAACTGTATTTGTCCGCCGTGGGTGTGTCCGCTCAGCGTCAGTTGGGCCGTGGTCTTGGGCAGTATATCTCGTCGCCAGGCCGAGGGGTCGTGTTGCAGCATCACCACAAATGCCCCTGGCCGCACGCCCTCAAGGGACTTCCTCGTGTCGGCAAGGTTGGGGAAGGGTGGTTCGCCGTCATTCTCCGTGCCTGCCACGACGAGGGAGTCGCCACCGCGTCTGATGACGAGATGGTCATTGCGCAGCAACCGCCATCCCAGGGCGTTTTGTTCTGTCTCTACGAGTAGGCGCAGCAGGCGGTCCTGAGCCTCGTGAGTGTCTTTGGCGTAGCTCGCATAGTCGTGGTTGCCGAGTACGGAGACCATGCCCTGGGTCGTACTGCGCAGCAGGTCGGTGTGGGGAAAGATCTCCTGGGGACGGATGTTCTGCACGTCGCCCGTGAAGACCATCAGGTCGGCGTGCTGCCGGGCGATGGAGTCCATCTCCGCTTGGAGAATCTTCTGTCGCCAGCCGTAGAAGGTGCCGAGGTGGAGGTCGGAGATATGGAGGATCTTGTAGCCGTCGAAGGCTGCGGGGAGGTCTTCAAACTGCAGCGTGAGGTGGTTTACCTTCACCTGTCTCACGCCGACGGTCAGTCCATAGATATAGGTCAGCACGCCGCCACAGCCCAGCAGGATGCCGATGTAGTGGCCCAGGTTGATGCGCGGCCAGCCTGTCAGCCGCATCAGACACGACCCGAGGAAGGAGCACAGGGCAAAGATGGCCTTCGGACCGACGAAGAGGCCCAGCAGGAGCAAATAGGTGTTGAGCCAGGCAAGGTCGGAGGGAGCAAAACTCGGGAGCGACGCGAGGGTGATGGTATAGGTCGAGAGTGCGATGCAAGGCACCCACCACAATAGTCGCAGCCACCACGGCAGACTATATCGGCGGCGGAAATAGTGGACGTCGATATAGAGGTCGGAGAGGACGATGACCAACAGGAGAGGGATGACGATTCTTGCTATCACGGGCTCTGAGTGCTTCTATCTTGAATGGTCAGATGTTATCTTGATCTGTCAAACGCTATTTTGTACGGTCAAACTCCAGTTCCTCGCCGCGGTAGCCCTCGTCGAAGGTGCCGCGGTCATAGACGAGGTGGCCGTTGCAGAGGGTCTGCTCCACGCGCCAGCGGAAGGTCTTTCCCTCCAGGGGGCTCCATCCACACGGACTTTGTATCTCTGCCTTCGTCAGCGTCCACGGACTGTCGGGGCGCACGATGGCGATGTCGGCATGGTAGCCTGGGCGCAGAAAACCGCGCTCTCTGACGTGGAAGTATTGGGCCGGATGGTGGGCCATGAGGGCCACCAGTTGCTCGATTGTAATCCGTCCCGCATCGACCAGTCCCAGCATGGCAACGAGGCTAAACTGCACCATGGGCATTCCCGAAGCGGCCCGTGCGCAGCCTCCCTCTTTCTGCGAGGGTAGGTGAGGGGCGTGATCTGTGGCGATGGTGAGGATGCGTCCGTCGGTCAGTCCTTCGATCAAGGTCTCTTGGTCGTGGGCAGTCTTGACGGCAGGGTTGCATTTGATACGGGTGCCCAGTCGCTGGTAGTCCTTGTCCGTGAAGAGTAGGTGTGCCGTCACGGCCTCGGCGGTGATGTTGGCATCGCCATGGGCGGCGATCATCTCCAGTTCGCGGGCGGTGGAGATATGGGCCACGTGGAGTCTTGCTCCTGCCTCGGTAGCCAACTGGAGGGCCAGGGCGGTGGACCGAACACAGGCCTCCTCGCTTCTGATCTCGGGATGGTGCTCCACGGCAGGATCCTCGCCATAGCGCTCCTTGGCCAATCGCATGTTCTCGCTGATGAGGGTGGCGTCCTCGCAGTGGCTCACGACGGGAATGTCGAGCTTGGCAGCCAACTGGAATACCTCTTTCAGTGCCTCGCCACGGTCCACGAGCATGTTGCCCGTCGATGATCCCATGAAGAGTTTGATGGCGGGCGTATGTTGCCAGTCGGCCTGACGGAGCGTCTCGGCGTTGTTGTTGGTTGCGCCGAGGTAGAAGGCGTAGTTGACGGCGCTGTCTTTCCTTCCCCGCTGCCGTTTGTCCTCCCAGGCCGCTTCCGTCGTGGTGGTGGGCACGGTGTTGGGCATTTCCATATAGGAGGTCACGCCGCCGTAGGCTGCTGCACGGCTCTCGCTGCGTATTGTCGCCTTGTCCGTCATGCCCGGCTCGCGAAAGTGGACGTGCTCGTCGATGACGCCCGGCAGCACATAGCATCCTGCTGCGTCGATGACGTGGTCGTAGTGGTCCTCCGCCATGGGGGCTTCCGTCCCGATGGAGGCGATGCGTCCGTCGTCGCCTATGGTGATGATGCCTTGTTTCGACACGCCCTCATTGACGAGGGTGCCGTTTTTGATCAGCGTGCTCATGATTCTCTGTGTCTATATATATAATAGGTATAGGGGAATGGAAGTCTAATAAGATATGGAGTCGCTCGCCATCTGGTTGGGCGTGATCGGAGCCACGTTGGCGTCGCCTTCGCTCATGGGCACGGCTGGCACGTCCTCCATCGTGCCGTTGTTGCGCTGCAAGGTCTCCTGGAAGTGCTGGTAGAACTGCTTCACGTCGGGGTCGTTCTTGAAGTTGTCGGGTGCCTTGGCCATGATAAACTCTATCCACGAGGGCAGACCGTCGAGGGCGGTGGCGAAGAGGTAGTCGTTGAGCCAGACGGGGTAGGCGTCGGGCGTGGTGTCATACTGGATGCGGGTGAAGAATCCCCACGGACCCAGGATGTTGTCGAAGTTGTCCGTCACGAATTTCGTGAAGAGTTTGTCGCCCTGCTCAAAGACTTTGATGGCTTTTTTGGCCAGCCGGATGTTGACCGCCGCCTCGTCCTGTCCGTTCATGATGGCCGCGCTCTGCTCGTGGTCGATGTCGGCATACTGGTTGCGGATCTGCACGAAGCGGTTCCAAAACTTGTTGAGTTTGTCGTTGAGCGGTGTGCCGCTGACCTTCTGCTGTGTGTTGTCGAGCTTGATGCTGATGTTGCCCTGCTCGATGACGACGGGCTGCGAGAGGTCCTTGTCGTCCATGAAGATGCGGGCGACGTGGGCGCTATCTACTTTGCCGCTGAAGGAGAACTGACCGTGTACGACGTCGCAGGAGTCGAGGTTGGTCAGGTTGCCGTCCTTCGTCACCTTCAGATAGAGCTTCTGGCCGTCAAGGTCCGACACGTTGGAGGAACCCTGTATGTCGTAGGTGCCGGCACAGGAGGTGAGCGACAGGAGTGCGGTAATAGTATAGACGATCTTGTTCATAATATGTTTGACCATTTGGCCGAGGCGGTCTCGGCGACAGATCCTTTTAGATTTCGTTATTGATGGTTCTCTTGCTCTTCTTTACGCAGCTCGTGGCCGATGCGGTGGGTGGTGTACATCTCCAGCAGGGCACCTATCAGCAGCGCCACCACCCAGTTGTTGTGGAAGATATTGACGTAGTTGGCATAGCCCGAGATGGACTGGGCAAACCAGGGCTTGAGGAGGTGGTAGCAGTCCTCGACCATGAACACGCCGGCGCAGACGAAGCAGGCCAGGGCGAAAAACTGGATGCGGCGCAGACGGCACAGCGTGATGCTGGTGCCCTCATAGCGCTGGCGCGCTTGCATGGCGGCGAAGAGCAGACTTCCCGCCAGCACCAGGAAGCAGACAAGGCCCTGGAGAATGAAGAACACGTAGCAGCCGGCACCCGCCACCATCAGCACGCCGCCGGCGAGGAAGAGGAAGGTCTCTGCCTTACTTAATTGTTTCATAGAAAGCTGGGTTGTTGTCCGAATTATCGTCGTCGCTCAGCACGAAGACGTCCTCGTCGTCAGTCTTCATGAAATAGCGCTCGCGACCCACGCGGGCCATGGCCGAGGAATCGGCCCGGAGCTCGTGCAGCCGCTGGTTGTTGGTCTGATAGACCTTCTCATACTTGGCGATCTCGTCCTGTAGGTCAGAGATCCTGTAGTCGTACTCGAAGCGCTTCATGAAGCAGTCGTCGCCCAGGAAGCCGACATAGAGCACGCCCATCACCACCACGATGTGGTATTTGAAGCGGCTGAGGATTCTGACGATATGTCCGGTAATCTTAATCACGTTCGATTTTTGTTTCTGCAAAAGTAAGTATTTAAAAGCATACAAAGGGCAAACGCTCTTGCATTTTTTATCTATTTAACCATAAAATGTGGATGGACGCGAGGATTGTTACCATCTTTTTGCTACCTTTGCAATGTGATAAAGCCTGCGGGCGCCTTGGGGCGCTTGGTCGCGGCGAGGATGGGGGCTGCCCGTCTTGTGTCGCCGACATCGGGCCAAAACCTAACTCAGCCAATGAACGAATATATAGTTTCTGCGCGCAAATACCGTCCGATGAAGTTTTCCGACGTCGTCGGCCAGGACGCGCTGACCACCACTCTCCGCAATACGGTCAAGTCGGGTAAACTGGCCCACGCCTACCTCTTCTGCGGTCCGCGCGGTGTGGGAAAGACCACTTGTGCGCGCATCTTCGCCAAGGCCATCAACTGCGAGCACCCCACCGACAACGGCGAGGCCTGTGGCGCCTGCGAGAGTTGCAAGGCTTTCGAAGAGGGCCGCTCCTTCAACATCTTCGAGCTCGATGCCGCGTCCAACAATGGTGTCGATCAGATCAAGCAGCTCATGGAGCAGACCCGCATCCCTCCGCAGGTGGGCCGCTACAAGGTCTTTATCATCGACGAGGTCCACATGCTCTCGCAGCAGGCCTTCAATGCCTTCCTCAAGACGTTGGAGGAACCGCCCGCCCATGTCATCTTCATCCTCGCCACGACCGAGAAGCACAAGATCCTGCCCACCATCCTCTCGCGCTGCCAGATCTACGACTTCGAGCGAATGTCCGTGGCCCATATCATCCAGCAACTGAAGATGGTGGCCGACCGCGAAAAAATCTCCTATGAGGAGGAGGCCCTGGGCGTGATAGCGGAGAAGGCCGACGGCGGTATGCGCGACGCGCTCTCCATCTTCGACCAGGTGGCGAGTTTCTCGCAGGGCAATGTCACTTTCGAGAAGACCATCGAAGACCTCAACGTCCTCGATGCCGACAACTACTTCAAGACCGTCTTCCTGGCCTTGGACAACAAGGTGGCCGACATCATGCTGCTCCTCAACGGGGTGCTGGCGAAGGGCTTCGATGGGGGCAACTTCATCGTCGGACTGGCCAGCCACATCCGCAATGTGCTCATGGCCAAGGACCCGCAGACCTTGCCGCTCCTGGAGGTCAGCGACCGCCAGCGCGAGCAGTATCGGGAGCAGGCGCAGAAGTGTCCGGCCCGCTTCCTCTACCAAGCGCTGCGCATTGCCAACCGTTGCGACGTGCAGTATCGCCAGTCGTCCAACAAGCGCTTGCTCGTGGAACTGACGCTCATCGAGATCGCGCAGATCACCCAGCCCGAGGACGATACGGCGGGTGCGGGGCGTAGCCCTAAGCAGTTGAAAACCCTGTTTCAGAAACTACTCCGACAGGTGCAGCCAGAAAGGGGCGCGCAGGTGGCCCCGGTTGCACAGAGAAAACGGCAACACGCTCAGCAGACCGTGCAGCCGGCTACGGATCAGTCGCAGTCTGCTGACCAAAAGGCTGACCAAAGGATGGAACCCAAGCCAACTCAGCAGTCTTCCGAGACAGTTAGGACGGCTCCTCCCGCAGGGGCGCTGAAGTCGGCCAAGCTCAATCTCGGGCGCAGCATGGGAATGTCCTTTGGCGATATCCTGACCCACAAGGATAAACCCACGGCGGAGCAGACGGTGGAGGTGGAGAATGCCGAGGAGCGCAACGCCTTCACGGAGGAGGATCTCCTCGTCCAGTGGCGCGCGATGTGCACCCGTATGCCAGAGAACATGCGGGCTATGTCCACGCGAATGAGAAACCTCAGTCCTGTCATTACCGACTATCCCAACGTGGAGATCGTGGCGGAGAATCAGATCCTCTACGACCAGATGCTGACCATCAAGAGCCGCATCCGTGCCACGCTGGCCAAATGCCTGAAGAATGGCAGTCTGCAGGTCTCCATCCGTCTGGCCAAGCAGGAGGAGATCAAGCCGCTGCTCTCGCCCAAGGAGACGCTCGACCAACTGGTCAAGGAGAATACTGCCGTGGGGCGGTTGGTGCAATCCCTCAGCCTCGATCTGGCCTGACGTGCTATTGCTCCCACCTTTGTCCCTGGAGGCAAAGATACGGCGTTTTTTCGCAGGATTATTTTGCGGTTTGGAAAAAATGCCGTATCTTTGCACCCGATTTTTATCAATTGGCTCCGTAGCTTAGCTGAATAGAGCGTCAGATTCCGGTTCTGAAGGTCAAGGGTTTGAATCCCTTCGGAGTCACTTTTTGCCGATAGTGTAGTGTTGTCTTCTGACTTGATGCGTTAGCAGTCTTGTTGCGTCAAGTTTTTATGTCCTCCTCGTCTTTTTCCGATAATTCTCAACGACCGATTTTAGGTCAAAACTGTACGACCAACTTGTGTCGAATCCGCATGATTAACCTGTGGGTAAAATCGCATTCCTCGTGGAGAAAATTTTGCAACCTCGGGAGGAAACAAAAGTTTTATCTGACAGCATTCGTTTCGTATGTCAAGCACCTGACTTCATCACTTTTCTGCGCCATCACATAGCGCAG
>ULSC01052676.1_pt1 | contig 9872 bp, 10 predicted proteins | sample 1955981 | NCBI WGS metagenome assembly ULSC01 (sample SAMEA4835698, study PRJEB28245) | human gut metagenome | biome: gut microbiome; material: fecal sample | place: Denmark | collected 2008
CAGCAAAAACACGGGAACCATGCATCATTGCGTAGCCTACATCAACTACCTGAACGGTCAGCCCGTAAATGCCAAATATCGTTCGTGCGATCCCTCAACCGTCAAACCCACAGATGAAAGAGAAACAACCGGCATGAAAAAAGCCGTCGGATACACCAAATTCTGGAGCCAGGACTCGCCAACCACACCCTGTCCGCCTTATCACATCGACTGCATCAACCCCCTGAAAGTATCCGAAGCAACCATCCCCCGACTGATCATCACCGAAGGCGAAAAAGACGTACTGACACTCAATGAAGCGGGATATCCTTACGCCATCAGCGTGCCCAACGGAGCGGCAAGCGATCTCTCCAAAAGCTTCGAAGCCTTTGAACCCTGGATGGAGCAAGTACGAGACATCGTGATCTGCGGTGATTCCGACCTGCCGGGGAGAACCCTGGTGAAGCATCTCACCGACTACTTCGGAGCACGCTGCCTGCTCACCACGCTGCCCGGCGACTGCAAGGACATTTCCGACGTACTCGCCACCTACGGCATTGAAATAGTGCGTGAAATCATCGAATCCGCCCGACCGCAACACACAGCCGACATCGTCACCGTAAGTGAACGCGCAAACGGGATTCTGAACGTGCTGCACGGAGAATACGACCACGGATACGACGTAGGTTACGGACCCTTGACCGACCATGTATTCCACCCCACCGACCAGGGAGGCCTGATTATCGAGACCGGAGTACCCAACAGCGGAAAGACCGATTTCTTGAACGACCTCACGTGCCGGCTCATGGCCAAGACCGGACGCTATGTATGTTACCTCTCTTTCGAAGTGCCCGACAAAGACAAGCATATCGCCCATCTCGTACAGCTCATGCTGGGAAAAGTGAACACTGTAAATTATACCCAGGAACAGTTGAAACCTATCGTCAGTTTCCTGAACAGCCACATGGTGCACCTCGACTTGCATGAAGTATCCCCCACTCCCAACAATATCATCGCGAGAGCGGACATGGTGCGGCGCACCCTTCCACTGAAATATCTTATTATCGACCCGTACCTCTTCATGGAGGTGGAAACCAACCGGTACAACACCGAAACCCAAGCCATAAAAGCCATGCTGACGCAGATGCAGGCATGGGGCAGAACCAACAATATATGGGTTATCATCGTAGCCCATCCGCGCAAACTCACCAAACTCAACGGAAAGAACGAGCTGGAAGAGATTGACATGTATACCATCGCAGGCAGCGCCAACTGGGCCAATCTGGCCGATTTCATATTTTCCATATCCCGCATCAGCCGGCAGGACGGCAACTATACCCGTCTCGACATGCTGAAGGTGCGCGACCAGGACCTGTGCCAGACAGGAAGCGTTCTATATGTACGACAAGCCTGCGGACGCTACGACGAACGAGAGTCCGAAGAGCAGGTGATAGCGGAAGCGCAAGGCAAAGTCATGAGCAAGGATCACTTACCCTGGACGGGACAATTGACAGTTGACAATTGACAGTGCGAGTGCGTCGGCTTACACTTGCGGCTGCATCGGTCTACGCTTGCGGGTGTGTAAGCTTACACTTGCGCAACTGTCGGCAGACGCAACCGCAAGCGTCAATTGTCAACTGTCAATTGTCCCTAAGGTCTTCCTATATACTCAAAAATCAGTTCCACTTGTTTGCTGGTGAAAATCTGCTGGGCGCAGCGGTAGCCCGTATCCAGCAAAGCCTGATATAGAAGCACGTTCCCGCGCAACCACCGGGAAAGGCGGTTAAGAGCCGAACGCTCTCCGATTTCCGGCGCGTAAGCGCGCGCCAACTCACTTTTGGAATAAGGGCGGACAGGCCATTCTTCCACGGCCGTATCCACATCATGACCACATACGATTGTCTTCATTTTACGATAACTTTTAGAGTACTGTTTATGCTATAAAGGTACGAAAAAGTCATCGGATATCACCTATTCCGAAGGAGGTTTATCAGGTGTCAATGTCACTCATTTTCACAGGTACGGGAGGTTGTATCTTTGTATTGTTCACCACGGAGGACACAGAGTTTCACTGAGGTTTTCCCGGAGTTGCGCCGAGTCTTTCCGCAAGAACATAATATTTTAATTATTAACTATTTAATTCATTTATCATGGGACTGAATTACAGTATCGCAATGCTCAAGAATCCGCAAAACCAGGATGAAAACGCAAAGGCTTATGCCAAATCACAAATCACAAGGGAACTGCCCCTGAAAGAACTGAGCCGCCGTGTAGCCGCACAGACCACTGCCAGCCGTGCCGATGTCACCGCAGTTATCATCGCTACCGTAGAAAATATGATTGACGGCCTGCGCGCAGGCGAACAGGTAGACTTCGGAGACCTGGGGAAATTCCGTCTTCAGATCACCAGCCGCGGGGCGGAAACCGCGGAAAAATTCACGTCTTCCAACATCACCGGAGTCAACATCCAGTTCATTCCGGGCGAAGATTTGAAAACCATATTCTCTGGTCTTGAGTTTTCACCCGTACCCACCCGTGCAGCTACCCGTCTGCTGTTCAAAGCCCAAAAGGCAGGACAGACCACGGTGGACTTTTCAAAAGCTCCCGCTTCCGGTGGGAATTCCGGCAGCAAGCCGGATGACGGTGGCAATACCGGTGGCGGTGGTTTGGATGAAAACCCTTTGGGATAGACTCTAAAGGCATAGCCTTTAGAAATTAAGAATGAAAATAATAATAATGAAAGGCTGCGCCGTTACCTATCACTTATCACTAATAGCTAATCACTAAATCACGTTTACATGGAAAAAAAATCAAATTCAACCTGGAGTGTTATCATCAAAGTTGTAATTGCCATAGCGTCCGCACTGGCAGGCGTATTCGGCTTAAACGCCTGCATGGGCTTAGGCGCATGACAGCGGGCAGTTTCTATCAGAACTATCGGGAGGTGCGCCTCCTGGTAGTTCATTGCTCAGCAACACGATGTGACAGAAACTTCCCGGTAGAAGCCCTCCATCGGTGCCATCTGGCACGAGGATTTGCAAGCATCGGTTATCATTTCTACATCACGCGTGACGGCGAGGTACATATTTGTCGTCCGGTTCATCAGATTGGGGCGCACGCAACAAGCTGGAACGATAAAAGTATCGGTGTCTGTTACGAAGGTGGACTCAATGAGGATGGACAAGCGGCTGATACGAGGACGTACGCGCAGAAATGCTCACTCCTTGATCTATTGAGGCAGCTGAAAGCGGATTACCCGAAGGCAAAGATACTGGAGCATTATCAGCTCAGTAAATCTGTGCATAAGGCGTGCCCGTGCTTTGATGCAAAACAGGAATATCAAAAACTATAGTTCACTGATAAAACAGAATTTCAGATTGATTTATGAAATTCTGTTTTTATATGCTAGAATACATTTTATCATATCAACAAAACATCAGACCAAACATATAATTATTTCCGCTTTAGGATACACCCCATAAACATATAAACTTTATCAGAGAATAATAAAATACAGCAAGAAGTGGGTAAGATTATCATCAAAATTTTCTCTATCAATGTAGCATTTCCAAAGCTCGGAAATACCAAATAGGCAAAAGGCAAAACGACTAAACCATGTAATAAATATACAGACAAAGTCCGCTCCCCAAACTTTGTATAAAAAAATTTACGCTCAGGAAAAATCTTTAAAACACAACACCCTGTAACAATAATGGTAATTTGCAAAGCAATTCGCAATATCAAGCCAATTATATTACCGCCATACCCATAATTAAATGCTGTAGCAAAGGTTAATCCAGGACGAAGCAATATAACACAAGACCAAGCCACAAATGCCAAGAACAAAACTAAACAGGCCGCACGGGGGGGGGTATTTTTTATTAACATTTTATATCTCAAACTATAAAAATTATCATTAGCCACCATATATCCTAAAAGAAAATAAGGTAAAAAACAGCATAAACGGGAAAGAGAATAATTTGTACCAACAAATGGTACAAAACCTACAAGCCAAGACAATATAAAACTCAATAATAATATATATTTAACTCTTATCAAATAGGGTAAAACAACACGAAATACGAACAAAACCCACAAATACCACATTGCAAACCCTGGTTGTCTCCAATTGAATACATAATTGGGATTAACTAATTCTTCTACCAAATCATTTATTACAGTAAAAACGAAGCATGGTAACAGGAGATAAATAATATTTTTCTTAAAATGTTGTTCTCTCTTCGACAAATAACCTGAAATAAAAGTAAAAAGAGGCATTGTATAACATAAGCAGAAAAAGCGTATATACTCCATACCTTTATCCCCATAAGAATTTATTAAAGTATGTGCTATAATCACCAAGATCATTAAGAATACCTTGATATTATCAAATCGATAAATATGTATTTTATCTGCTTTCATGCTTATCCCTCTTATAGTCCTTTTATTCCCAAAACCTCAAATATCTTCCGCTTTATAACAATTGCTTTATTCTTCAATTTGTCTTCAAGAGTTGCTCTTTTAATCGTTGCATAATACCCTTTAATAATCTTAGTATCTTCCAACATATTCGTAAAAACTTCCAATATAATAGGACCTTCGACTGACAAATCAGTCAACCTCTTTACACCTTCCTTCACTTCGTCCTCATTGTAAGCTGAAAGATAAGTAAACCCCCTATCCTCCACCCAAGCTTTGGCTGAAGTGTGATGTTGAGCAGAAATATAATTAGGCAAGAGAGAAGTTGCCAATTCTGGTCTATTAGGCATATGCATAATTGCTCCTCCATCATTGTTACTCAAAAGAATACGAACATTCTTCCCTAATTGACGATTCCACAAGGCATTCATATCATAAAAAAAAGTTAAGTCACCAATCATTAAAAATACAGGTTTATCCGTATCCGAAGCATACCCAACCATCGTAGACATACACCCATCTATCCCATCCGTCCCACGATTGCAGTGGACTTCTATAGATGAATCTATGGAATAAAATTGGGCCACACGAACCGAATTACTATTGGATAAATGCAATACAGAGTTATCTGGAATATTATTTAAAAATTCACCTATGGTATAAACATGACCGTAAGGCACTATCGGCTCTTCAATAGAAGAGGAAATGATAGTCCAAAGTTCTCCATACGAATGATCTGCACACCCTTCTTCTTTGGCTTGAGAAGCCTTAGAAAAGAAAACGAATTCATTCATTTCAAATACATTGGTCAAACAGTGAAATGGGTCAACAACCTTACCGGATGCAGATACATACCAGTTCTCTATTTTAGTACTAGCACATCTCTTTATAAACGATTTAAATTCCGGATTGAACGAATAATTGGTGCGAATAGATATAATTATATCTGGCACAGTTTCTGCCACATCACCATGCGACATAGCTTGCAATGTAGGGAAGGCATTCTCAACCGCATACTTATGATGGCAATTCGATATTTTATCTGATAGTATAACACAATCAAATTTCTGACAAAATGCATCAAGAGCATTCTGTTCCGCCTCTTTCAAAGGATTCCCTTCACCGCAAACTATGATAATTCTGCTATTTGACAAACGATCTGCCACTTTCTTCCAGAAATCTTCAGATACACTCAGATCATATCTATCAATCTTTCTCTGCATAGGAAGCTCCATAACCGTAAAATCATCCAAATGCTCTTCAATAGGAATATTAATTTGAACCGGGCCTGAACCCATATGATTTAACTCTAATAAGGCTTCATTAATCAACCGATTATTATACCATTCATCCTGAAGCGTGTGAATAACCGGAAGATTTGCAACATACTTTGTCACATTCGTATACATTGTAGACTGATGAATCATCTGATCTTCATGTTGATCTAAAAAGCAAGGCAATCTATCCGCTGTTAACACTAGAAGAGGAAGTTCTTGATAATATGCTTCAGAAATAGCAGAACAATAGTTGGCAGATGCAGTACCTGAGGTACAAATCACTCCGACCGGTTCTCTAAACCTTTGAATGAGTCCTAATGCAAAAAAGGAAGCGCTACGCTCATCTACAACTGAGTACAACTTAAAAAAAGGATCGGATTCCATTGACAATACAATAGGAATATGCCTACTACCCGGTGACACCACAAATTTGCCAATCTTATGTGCTTTTAATAAGGATAAAAGTTGCAATACATTTTTTTTTGTTGAAAACATACTTTTCTATTTTTTTAATTATTCTTTAAGCCTAAACTTCTTCCACCATCTACTACAAAATTTTGCCCCGTAATAAATGTGGCTTCATCCGAATTCAAAAAAGCAATCATATTGGATATATCTTCAGGTTTTCCATAATCGTTCACCCAATTTGTTTTCTTTATTCGCTCCATTTGATTTTCATCAATACTACCTCGTTGTACGATACCAGGAGTAACGCAGTTTATACGTATTCCATTTTTACCCAACTCCATAGCTATAGACTTAACAAAAGCCATTAATCCTGCTTTTGCTGCCGCATATTCTGAATATGCCGGCATTCCCTGAAGCCCTACTGTGGAAGATATAATAATAATTTTCCCCTTTCCACGAGATACCATATATTTACATGCCTCTTTTGTACAAAGTATTCCACCTCGTAAATTAACATTCAAGACAGAATCAACTACATTCATGTCCTGCTCAATAAATGCACAAGATTTTTCTCTGGCACCACCACCTGCACAACACACCAACAAATCTATTTTTGAAGACAAACGCACTACCAGATTAAAAGCATTTCTTACAGAATTTTCTTCTAAAATATTAAAGACTAATGGCCTAGCACTAAAACCAGCTGCATTTATTTCGTCCACTACTGATGAGATCCTCTCCTGATTTGTCCCACAGACATACACTAATGCACCTTCAGCTGCTAAGCGGTAACAAATGGCTCTTCCTATAACTCCAGATCCTCCGGTCACAACCGCTACTTGTCCCTCAAAACGATTTTCTTTGATCAACTTTATTTCATAAGGAAGACATACCTCTTTTACTCTAATTACAAAATACCCTTTTAAACGCCTAATCAGATTTTTTATTCCCATAATTTATTTCCTATTAAATAATTTATACAAAAGCTTTGATCTATCTTCTTTAGAAAAGCCCAAAAACAAGGATATAATTGCGATAGAAACCATACTGCTTACAGCTACTAAAAAACTATTCCCTAAAGACGGGGTAACTATACAATGTATATATAGGGGTAAACATATAGCGATTGCCAAAACCAATCCACATCTTAACACAACCTGCTTAAAAAAGAGACTCTTTGAAAGACCAATAGCATTGCATACAAAAAATATTCTAAAAATCTGCAACGTTAAAACAATAACAAGATATACGTACATCGCATAATAAGGTGGATATCCCCAATAGAAAAAGAGAGCACTGAACGGTAAATGAAAAAGCCCGATTAGGGTAAGCGTTATTTGGTATATCTTAATATTCCCTGTTGCACCTTTCGCAGTACCTAACAAAGTAGTAAATGAATCAAAGAGAGAAAGCAGCAAAACTAAACGAACAAAAATAATAGTATATTCAGGCACTTCTTTCAACCATACCTTAAGCAGAATAGGGGTCTCCAATATCAGTGGAATAGCTAGAAAAGCTACCAAATAGGATGAAATTTGACATCCTCGTATAATTAACTCATGCATGGCCTTCATCTCATTAGCTGCATAAGTTTTCACTACTTGAGGATTGAGTGCCTGTAAGAAGTTTGTCACAAATCCTTTTACTACAACATTCACTTGATTGGCTATGCCTTGTGCCGCATTTACTGTCGCACCAAAAAATAAATTCATAACGATAGCAATACCTTGAGTATGACAAATATATCCCAAATTACCAACAATAGTCCATGACGAAAAAGAAATCATACTTTTCAGCAAAGGTTTTTCTATTTTCCAAGACACTATTCTGCATTCTTCAAACTTACGATTGCAATATATACCGTAAATAAAACGAATAATAACACTCACCACGAAAAGTAAAAATGCATAGAAAATCAGTTTGTCAAAAGGAGATACAGTTAGTACTAACACAACCGCCAACTTAATCATCACTTCAAAAATGCCAATATATGCAAATGCCGACATTTTTTCATGAGCAATGATGGTCGCATTGTAAGGAACACTAATCACAGAAACAATAAAAGCCGCTATAGAAAACTGATATACCCAGTTTGCAGCTTCCATTCGTTCTGGAGCAATGTTTAAATGTACATTAAGAAACCAAAGACCAATAGTCTCAGCTAACAGAAAAATAACAATAGATACCCCAAAATGGATCAGAAGACTTGTAGTAAAGACTTTCTTAAGTCGGTCATAATTCTTACAACCTAATTCAATATTCAAATAACGTTGCGTAGCTCCAGCCATAGCCCCGTTAAGAAATGAAAGAACAACAACAAGCCCCCCAACTACATTATATATACCAAAATCTTCTACTCCTAAAGTATTTAGTACCACTCTACTGGTATACAAACCAACAGCCATGGCAAATAACATACGAAAATACAATAATAGCGTATTTTTAGCTATTCGTTTATTATCTGCATTTTTCAAGTTTTTTATATATAAATATTATTACAATACCTTCATTTACTTATTCTTCATCAATGATTTCCCACGGATAAGGATTCTCTTCAATATTCTTCAGTTCTTCCATTGCTTCCTTCTGCTCAGCAGTCAATCGGAAAGTCCCCCAGCTATCAATAATAACATGGGCCTCTTTAGCCAACTCCTCTGCATAAACCTCACCATAGCAATAAGTCAGCAGACGGACTTTCAACAATGAAGCAGGGATCAGTGGAAGAACGTTGAGAGCACGCTCCAAAACTTTCTGAATATATTCCTGTTTATGCCCATTATCATACATTGTGGCATTGAAGGCTACTAAAAGACCTAAACACAACTCAGCTTCAGCTTCAGGAGTTAAGCCATGTTTTCCATACGAGTTTAGGGCTGATTCATAAACATCACGATTCAGACGGGTGAAACTATCAACATAAATCGGACTGCCATCCTGACCTAGAGTGAGAAGACTATGAGCCAGGGAAAATAAGGATGAAACTTGATCACTCATATATTTAATTATGATTTAGAATTTATGATTTATGACACTGAAATTAGTCAGTTATCGGTTCTACAAGCGAAGAGTGAATAAAAGTCGTTGCAACAGCCATGACACCTTCAATATTGACAACTACACGACGGTCGCGACGGATACGAACAAATTCTCCTACAGCACCCTCAAAAACACCGCCCATGACACGCACCTTCTGGCCTCTTACCAGTTGAAGTTCAGCGGGTTCTACATAAATAACCGATTCTTCGTAGGTACCAGCAACAAGAATGAAACTACGCATCTGATCGTCTGGAACGATAACAGGAAGATGATGCTCCCGATTCATTATATAGCGTATAGGGATGTTCATACCGGCTTTATCCTTCAATGTATCGATACGCTTACGAGTAGAGCGAATGAAAACAAGGTTATGCACGGCAGGAACAAACTTACAAATGCGACGACCATCTTTCACGACATAATCACGACGCATCGGAATGAAATTCTCTATCTTCTCTTCATCCAGAAAAGCTTTCAGAGCCAGTTCACGGCCATATGTGACACGTACTGCGAACCAGTGGAGGCGAGGGGGGATGTTCACGTCAGAATATTCTTTGGGGACACCGGAGTAGTGAAATACTTACCGATTATTTTATGTAATGCAGTTGTTTTCAACAACTTATTTAGCATTCATCTTATTCCAAAGCGTTCCGTCATCTCGATCAAAAAGCAGTGAAATAGTTATGTAAAAAGGTTATTAACGAAGAGATAAAAGAAAACGAAGTGTCTTTTAATCGTTCGTTTAATGTGCGC
>ULSC01003286.1_pt1 | contig 9836 bp, 6 predicted proteins | sample 1955981 | NCBI WGS metagenome assembly ULSC01 (sample SAMEA4835698, study PRJEB28245) | human gut metagenome | biome: gut microbiome; material: fecal sample | place: Denmark | collected 2008
CGGTAATTCGGCCCCAGGGCAGGTTTGTCCAGCTTCTGGGGGAGGGAGGAAGGCTTCACCGTAAAGGGCTGGGCATCCTTCCATTTGTGCAGGGGATTGGTGCGCGGAGCGTTGCCGATGGAGGAAACCAGCTCGCGATGCTGCTCAAACGTATCCGGAGCCTTGGCGGTTCCCCACAGTTTCTGGCTGAGCACGTCCATGGAACCGGAAATGATCCCCCAAATGTCATAAGGGGCGTACCCCGTATGCATAATGTCCGTTTCATCATTCCAGACGGCGAAGGTGCCCCCGAGGAGCTGGGGATGCCCGGAAGGCAGCGTTTCATTGCCGATGCGGTTGGGAATCCAGTTATTGTACAGCCCCTTATGGTTTCTGTCCATCCGGTAGTAACCGGCAAAGGGAACGATATAAAGGGCCCCGTCGTTCGTATTGATCACATCATAGCCCTGGTTGACGGCCTCCCACGCTCTCATCCAGCCGGTATTCCAAAGGTTCATCTGGACGCCCTTGCTGACTACCGGGGTCTTGCCCGGCTTGGTGCTCAGGCTTCCCCAGATGCGGGGCGTATAACCGCGCTTGAGGGCATGGCTGAGCACGGCGTTCGCAAAGTGGCGGTAATCTTCCTTGTCCCCATAGAATTCATCCGCCCCCACATGCACCACGCCGCAGTCCGCGAACACGGGACGGCCCAGCTTGGGGTCCTTCAGCAGGTATTCGTCAAAAACCTTGCTCACCAGGTCAATCGTTTCCGGGTTGGCGGCGTCCAGCATCTCGCAGCGGCGCTTCTCATGATTCATGGGCCCTTTGTAAATGAGATCGGGCCGCAGGCGGGTGAAGGAAAGGGCATGCCCCGGAGTGTCGAATTCCGGAACAATATTGACGCCGTACTTCTTGGCATAGCTGACCAGGTCGGCGAATTCCTTCTTGGTATAAAAAAGGTCCTTGGCCGTCAGGGGCGTGCCGTCCTTCCCCTTCATGTTGGATTCCAGGCGGAAGGCCGCGTAGCTTTCCTTGAACGGATCATGGCCGTTGTCCACATAGTGCTCGTGGAAAATATAGTTGTTGTTGATGACCAGGTGCAGGTCATTCATCTTGTACCAGGCCATGGTGCGGATCACGTCCTTCAGGTAACTGAGGGGGTAAGGCGTGCGCGCGACATCAAGCATGAAACCGCGGAGCTGGTAGCGCGGGAAATCCACGGCCGTGCCGCAGGGCACGCTGCCGGGCGTCTGGCGGAGCATCTGCAGCAGGGTGCGCGTACCCCAGAACAGGCCGGTGGGAGCCGCCGCGCCAAGGCGAACGCCATCCCTGGCAATCTGGAGCCGGTATCCTTCCCTGCCCAGATTGCCGCCCTTCAACAGGGAAAGGGAAATATCCGCCTTCGCCCCGGGGGCGACAAGCTTGACCTTCTTTCCCAGCACGTCTTCCATATCCGCCGCAAATAATTTGCCCAGCTCCTTGTCCGGGCATGCTATGGTGACCGTATTCCCCAGCTTATATTCTCCCTGTCCCCCCTTCCATTGCAGGATTTCCGGGATGATCCGCGGCTTGGGGTTGCCCTGGGCGGCATGAGGAGCCTGCAGCATGATTTCATAATCCTTGCTGACGGCTTCCTTGCCGTCCTTGGTCACCTTGAAGCTGACGTTGACGGGGGTATCTGAAATAACAGGGGCTATCTTGCCTTTGCTGTTGACGAGCTGCTCATAGTCGGCCCCCAGCAATTTAATCTGGGCTCCGGAAACGCTCGGCATGGGCAGCTGCTTCGCTCCGGCTTTCACCGGAGGGATGGAAAGGGAATCCGCAATCTGCTTGGCGTCCTGCCCCATCACGGGAGACGCGGCAAGAACGGCGATCATCAGGAATAGGTTTTTCTTCATGTTTTAGTCTTGTTTAGGAAAAGGAAATGTCTGATTTGCTCCAAAAACTACGCGCCCGCCGCCCCTTTCTTGCAGAGAAAGGGAGAAAAGCGGAAGAATTCTCCCTCTCTCAACCGGGCGGGACGGACATTCCGCCCAAACGGATTGCCGCGCGCCGGGCTTCATGAAGGAAAACCGCCGGCCAAGAGAGGCTTTCCCTCCTGTTCCAATAAATTATTATCCCAAAGAACCCGTTGTTGGCAAGATAAAAAACGTGGAGCCCCGGGCTGCAGGGAAAAAAGATGCCGCACGACGGCAAAACGCCCCCCCCACGGCAAAAAACGGGAACCGGCCGTCCCTATTAGGGCGGCCCGTTCCGGACAAAAAATAAAATCAGGCGCGGATATCAATCACCTCTCCGGCGGGAAAGCGCACCTTGGCCTCGCGGGCATAAGCGTCATCCTTGGCGCGGTAGCCCAGAGCCACCCCCACCACAGAGCGGTACGGCGTACCGTCCAGGCCCAGGATTTCATCATACTTGGCGCGGTCCATGCCGCCGATCGTGCAGGAATCCACCCGCAGGGCGGCGGCGGCGCTGAGCAGGAACCCCACGGCAATGTACACCTGGCAATCCAGCCAGGCATGCATCTTTTCCGGAGCCAGAGCCTCCACGTAGCTGGTATAAAAATCGGCGGAGGAAGCCAGTTTTTCAGCGGAGGGTCGGCGCGTGAATTCAATCTGGGCCAGGTAACGGTCCACATCCCGCCTGGTGGCGTCGCGCCGGGAGCACAGCACCACGTAATGGGAACAGTCCTCCACCTGGGACTGGTTCCAGGAAACCTCCCGCAGGCGAGCCTTCAGTTCCCTGTTGGTCACGACGACAAACTTCCAGAGCTGAAGCCCCAGGGAGGAGGGACTGAGACGCAGGCTTTCCGCCAGCGCATGCCAGGTGGGCTGTTCAAGACGGGCTTCAGGATCAAATTTTTTGCAGGCGTAACGCCATTCCAGACCGTCAATATACTGTTCCGGGGAGATCATCATGCAGGGTGAGACACGAAAAACGGAAAAACTGTTTAAAGAACCTCTTTCAATACCTCAATGCAGCGGGCGTTCTCCGCAGGAGTGCCCACGCTGATGCGTATCCATTCCGGCAGGCCGTAACCGTCCTGCGCGCGGACGATGACTCCCCTGGCAAGCATATCCTGGAACACCTGCTTGCCCCGGCCCACTTTCACCAGGATAAAGTTGCCCTGGCTGGGAATCCATTCCAGGCCCATTTCCCGGAAAGCCTGCTCATAAAAACGCATGCCTTCCTTATTATTCTCCACAGTGCGGCGCACATGCTCCCGGTCCTCCAGGGCGGCCAGGGCGGCCTCCTGGGCCAGAACATGCAGGTTGAACGGAGCACGCGCCTTGTGCAGCATGCTGCAAACCGGTTCCGGCGCAATGCCGTAGCCCACGCGCAGCCCCGCCAGGCCGTAAGCCTTGGAGAAGGTGCGCAGAACAACCACGTTGCGGCCTTCTCGCACAAATTTGAGGGTATCCGGAGGATTGTCGGAAAACTCCCGGTACGCCTCGTCAAAGACCACCAGCACATGTTCCGGGACCTTCGCCATGAAATCGTCTATTTCCTGCTGTCCCACTACGGTGCCTACGGGATTGGTGGGATTCGTAATGAACACGACGCGCGTATTCTCCGTAATAGCGGCCAGGAAGCCGTCCAGGTCATGCGTCCAGTCCTCCTTGTTGGGCACTTCCACGTACGCGGCGCCAAACAGCTTGGACATGATAGGGTACATGGAAAAGGCGTGTTTGGCGGCCACCACCTCCGCACGGGGATTCAGCAGGGCATGGCAGATCAGTTCAATCACTTCGCTGCTGCCCGTGCCCACTACCGTCTGGCCGAACTCCACGCCGCAGAACTCCGCAATAGCGGAACGCAGGCGGAAAGCCGCTCCGTCCGGATAAATGTTCACGCCGGCAGCCGCACGGGCAATCGCCTCCACCGCCTTCGGGGACGGCCCCAGAGGATTTTCATTAGACGCCAGTTTCACAATATCATGGGGATTCAGGCCCAGTTCCCGGGCCGTCTCCTCAATCGGCTTGCCCGGCTGATAAGCCACCAACTCCAGCACATGCTGATTTGCGAAACTCTCAATACTCATAGCGGCGGAATGTTACCGCCATTCCCCGTTTCTGGCAATACGGATTTCCATCCGGCCGGCCCCTGGGAAGATGACAGCCGTTTAGAGAATCTGCGCTGGCGGAAAAGTGGAAACCTTTTCCGGAATTTTTCCATTCTTCCTGCAACGCCCTTCTACCGGAGAAAGGCAGCCGTCCACTTTCTCCGGCAGATTTCCGCCTGCTTTTCATGACGGACCGCCCAAATATGAAGGAGCACAGCCCCGGAATTCTTCAATGCCCCATAAGGTCAAAAACATTTCCCTTAAAAAGCGAGACGGCATTCCGTGACGGACGGTAAACCGGCCCCCTGCCCTCCTATTTTTTACGGCTGCGGCCCCTGCGCGGGCGGCTGCGCAGGGTCTGGTACCCGGCCACGACAAAGGCGAACGCAGTCACCGCCAGAAAGGAACGGAACAGCCAGGCCAGAAGTTCCCAGTAAATCTCCTGAGTCATGCGGAAGGTTTTTTACCGGAATCGGGAACGTTCCCCAAATCTTCCCGGAGGCGTTTGACGGCACAGGCAATCAGGGTGGCTTTATCCAGCTGGCAGCGTTCCATGTTCAGCGCGTCCGCTTCCGCATCCCGGAAAAAATGGACCGATAACGGCATTTTCCCCTTGATTTGAATTTTTTTCTGACTCTTTTTTTTATTTTCCGTCTTCATAAAAATCCTTTTTTTGGTGCAATAACGGCCTTAACAGCCCTTTTGCGCCCCTACAATGCACCTGAAACGGTATTTCAGTCAACAAAAATATACCATTAAAATGACTTTATGCAAAAAAGGTTGAAAAATAGCACCATTTTCGTTACAAAGGGTGCATGAGTGAGAATCAGGACGAACTCAAAGTGCAGATCAAGGCTTGGCTGAAACAGCAGAACATTTCCCGCAATGATTTTGCGGCGGAATGCTTCGTGTCTCCCAACACGGTCCGCAACTGGCTTGCCAAGGTGGCCATCCCCAAAGACAAGGAAGCTCTCATCCGGCTCATGATGGAAAAAACGGAAAGGGAGAAAAAACTGGGATTTCAAGGGCTTCCCAGCGTTTGCTGGCTCATGATGGAAAAAACGGAAAGGGAGAAAAAACTGAAAGAGGCGGCAAGAGCCAATTGGAAGCCCTTTGTCGTCATGCTGAGTTCCGAGGATTACAAACTCATCGAAGAAGCCGCCAGAAGGGACAACATGACGGTGGAGGAATGGGCGGAAGCCACCCTGATCAAGGACGCCCAGAAGAGGATGAAGAATTATTACGACGAAAGCAGCCTTCCGGAAGATGTATCCCTGGCGGCGGAAGTACCGGAGGAATACGGAGCTCCCAGACGTTCCGGCCCTTCATCATCTCCGCCCTTTTCCACCCGCCGCAAGCCGCGGCAATAAATCCTGGAGGACATGGCATCCCGCTGATGTCCCGCCTGCCTGCCGGCTTCCGCCAGCGTGCTGTTCCGCGGAGGGCTTCCCCAGGCGCCGGGAACACCGATCTCCTTTGTTGTGCGCCGAATCAACTTTTCTCTTGCTTGCCGTTCTCCAAAAGTTCTATTTCCGTTGACTGTGAGTCAATTATTTTATCTACTGCTTTTTCCCGCCTTTTGTTTCCCGCTTTCGGCCCGCGCGAAAGCGGTTCCGCCGTCTGTTCCCGCCGTCTCCGTCAGGATGGTGCATCCGGACAGCCAGGAGCTGGACCGGGAAAGGAGCCCTGTTCCGGAAGGATACACGCCTTATACATACGAATTCCGCGACCGCCATGGAAAAATGCAGCGGGAACGGCTGTTCCTGAAAAATACCCCCATCATCACGGAATCGGAAGTGGAACAGGCAAGAATTGAGCCGGAGAGAAGAGAATGCCTCCACATCACCCTGAATACACAGGGCGGAAAAACCATGAAAGCGGCAACCTCCGCCATGAATCTGGGCCGCGACAGGCTGGCCCTCGTCGTTCAGGGAAAAATCAAGTCGGCCCCCGTGGTGCAGGCCGTCATATCCCGTACTTTTGAAATCTCCGGACTGGACGGAAAAAATGAAGCCTCCGGACTGGCGGAACTGCTCAACCGGCAGGCACCCACAGAAAAAAACACACCCTTCATTCCACAGGATCTGGCCCTGTACGCCGTCCATCCGGAAAGCCGCCGTCTGGTGGAAGAAGGAGTCCTCCGCGTACCGGGCTTCAGGCTCTGGAAGCTCCCGGCGCACCGGCAGGAAAAAACGGGAGAGGAAGAATATCTGTTCCTGGGGAATTCTCCCATCATTTCCGGAGACTGCGCCAGACATGCGGAGCCAGATATGGAACATCCGGGAAGCCTGGACATCACCTGGAACGAAGAAGCATTCCGTAAACTGGAGCGGGCATCGGCCGGACTACGCCCCGGCAAGGACAGGATTGCTGTCGTTCTGCGCGGAACCATTCTGTCCACCCCCTTATTCCAGGGAATGCCTTCCCGCACCACTCTTATTCCCGGTCTGGGGGATGACAGCCGGCTGGATGCCCTGTGCCGGGCCATCAACAACACCCTTCTGCCGCTGACGGAACAGCAAAAACGGCATGTGAGGGAAAACGTGGCTCTTTATCCCATCCATCCGCGCAGCCGGGAATTGGAACAGCATTTTCTTCCGGAACTTCTGCAGGGAAAATCCATCCGCCTGAAAAGCGGATTCCGTTCCATCCCCTATACCTGCCCCGATTTCCCGAACCCCGTCCGGACCTATGTCTTCATCCGCCCGGAATCCCTCATTGGGCCGGAGGACATTCAGGAGGTGGAACGCGACCAGGGTGGAACAATCTCCTGCCAACTTCTGCCCGGGGCATGGGAAAAAGCGTTTGCTTTCATGAAGGCAAACCCTGCGGGCCAGGTGGAGACGGCAGTTGTTTTCCGGGGGAACATGCGCCTCCGGTTTGAAATCAAAAGATTCTCCCTTCAACTGTGGGGGATGCCTGTGCTGGATTCCATCCAGCCAAATTCTTTCATTTACCTTCCTGAGCCGGAAGAAGAGCAACGGATGTACCGGGAGTCCTTTCACCTGGCAATCTACGGCTTCCTGGAACCCGTTTGCCCGTGGTTCTTTAAAAGCTCTCCCGTGTTCCGGGCATGGGGTTCCCGGCGTCCCTTTCTGATGATTGACTCATCCCTGAAAGGCCCCTGATTAAAGGAATCGTTTCGTCGCACGCGCCATGCTGCGCTTGCCGCCGGCCGGTATTTTTCACATGGGCCAGATACGGCAGAAGGAACGGGGCAAAACGTTTCAGGGCAAAATAAAACAGGACGATGGCCGCAAACACCAGCAACGGCGTGAAGAAGGCGAACAGGCTGGATTTCATGGCGGGAGGCAGGAAACCGTAAATGGGCCAGTGCAGCATGAACGTCAGAAAGCAGGCGGGAGCCAGCAAAGCTATTTTCGCAGACAGGCCGGGCAGGTGCTTTTCCATCCAGATGCCTGCGTACATGATCATCATGACACCCAGAAGCATGCCAATGGCCGTCTCTTTCCACAGGGGGATCACTCCGGCGGAATACAGCGCTATCAGTACAACGGGCATAAAAATGCTTACCCAGAAAAAAATGCCGAATTTTTTATTCATCAACAGATGAATGTCGTCAATCCGCCGGGAACTGAGCGCAACGCCCAGCAGGTAAAAAGCACAGGTTCCAATGGAAATCGTCTCCGTGTGGTCCGGGGCCGTGTTGAAGAAACAGAAAAAGAGGAGCACCGCAGGAAACAGCAGGATTTTGACGCGGACCAGAAGAGGCGTCAGCAACGTGAGAATGATAATGTCCCTCAGGAACCAGGAAGGGCCGATGGGGGGAACGGCATGGGAGTCATCTGCGGAGAAAAGGTTCATGCCCGGAAGAAAGACGTCCCGGATACCAATTAAATTCTCAAGGCGGAAGGAAGCGCCGTCATGAGGCAGGACAAGGAACACGTACAGTACATTCCAGAACATGAACGGAATAAACAGCCAGAAAGCCCGGTTAAAAGCCTTGTTCCAGGTGATGTTCCTGCCCAGGAAGTACCCTGCCAGCACCAGGAAAAACGGAACCCTCCCCAGGTAAAAGAGATGGAGGCTCACCGCCTGGAGAAAGGGGGAGGACAGGTGGACGTACATGATCAGAAGGGCTGCAATAACCCTTGATACGTCAATCCATAAGACACGTTTTGATGGGGGGGGGTAAGCGTGTCAAGAATCGGAGGCTGGTTTTGGGAGTTATACACTTAAGCGGGGAAAAAGTAATGCAGGCGGGCGTCAAAGTCAAGTATCCGGAACCTTTTCGGGCATGGGCTCCGCATGGGGGCATCCCTGATTTTTTTGCTCGAACCGGATTCGGAGCTTCGCTATATTGGCTCCCGTTATGGCAACACCGGATTTTCATTATCAGGATCCTTTTCCCATGGAAAAGGACGACACCCAATACCGTCTCATCACGTCAGACTATGTGAGCGTAGGCGACTTTGAAGGACACCCCATGCTGAAAGTGGAACCGGAGGGACTGCGCCTGCTGGCAGCGGAAGCCTTCCATGACGTGGCCTTTTTCCTGCGCCCCGCCCACCTGAAGCAGGTGGCCGCCATTCTGGACGATCCGGAAGCCAGCGACAATGATAAAAGCGTGGCCCTGACGATGCTCCGCAACGCGGAAGTGGCGTCCGCCGGCATCCTGCCCTTCTGCCAGGACACAGGCACCGCCACCATCGTAGGCAAGAAGGGCCAGCAGGTATGGACCGGCTGTGACGACTGCGAACAGCTTTCCCACGGCGTTTACGACGCCTATACCCAGAACAACCTGCGCTATTCCCAGACGGTGGCGCTGGATATGTACACGGAGAAAAACACCGGCACCAACCTTCCCGCCCAAATTGACCTGGAAGCGGTGGAGGGCATGAAATACTCCTTCCTGTTCGTCGCCAAGGGCGGCGGCTCCGCCAACAAAACTTACCTTTACCAGGAAACGAAGGCCCTGCTCAACCCGGCCACGCTGAAAAAGTTCCTAGTGGAAAAGATGAGTACTCTGGGCACGGCGGCCTGCCCTCCCTATCACATCGCTTTCGTCATTGGCGGAACCTCTGCGGAAAAATGCCTGAAGACCGTGAAGATGGCTTCCACGAAGTACTACGACAATCTGCCGACTACGGGGAACGAACACGGCCGCGCCTTCCGTGACCTGGAACTGGAAAAGGAACTGCATGAAGAAGCGTGCAAACTGGGCCTGGGCGCCCAGTTCGGCGGCAAGTGGTACGCTCTGGACGTGCGCGTTATCCGGCTGCCCCGCCACGGCGCCTCCTGCCCGGTTGGCCTGGGAGTCTCCTGCTCTGCGGACCGCAACGCGAAAGCCAAGATCACGCCGGAGGGCATCTTTATTGAACAGCTGGAAACCAACCCCGGCCAGTATATTCCGGAAGCCCTGCGCATGACCTCCAGCGAAGCTGTCTCCATTGACCTGAACCGCCCGATGAAGGAAGTTCTGAAAGAACTGGGCAAGTACCCCGTCACCACGCGCCTGAGCCTGAACGGCACCATCATTGTGGCGCGCGACATCGCCCACGCCAAGCTGAAGGAACGCCTGGAAAAGGGCGAAGGGCTGCCTCAGTATATGAAGGATCACCCCGTGTACTACGCCGGCCCGGCCAAAACTCCTGAAGGCTACCCCTCCGGTTCCTTCGGCCCCACGACCGCAGGCCGCATGGATTCCTACGTAGACCTGTTCCAGGAAAACGGAGGCTCCATGATCATGATTGCCAAGGGCAACCGCAGCCAACAGGTAACGGATGCCTGCCGGAAGCACGGCGGCTTTTACCTGGGCTCCATCGGCGGCCCG
>ULSC01046295.1_pt1 | contig 9834 bp, 7 predicted proteins | sample 1955981 | NCBI WGS metagenome assembly ULSC01 (sample SAMEA4835698, study PRJEB28245) | human gut metagenome | biome: gut microbiome; material: fecal sample | place: Denmark | collected 2008
ACCGCAGCATTGCGGACAACGTAGCCTACGCCAGCGACGCGCCGGATGGGCAGCGGATCGGCGAAGCCCTGCGCGCCTCCGGGTTGGACGGGCTTGTCCGCGAACGCGGCACGGATTTCACCGTGGGCAGCAAGGGAAAATTCCTTTCCGGCGGCGAACAGCGCCGCGTGGCGCTTTCGCGCGCTCTTTATAAAAACGCACCGCTGGTTTTGCTCGACGAGCCTACGTCTGAGCTGGATCCCGAGACGAGCCGGGTCATCATTGAGCAGATTCTGCGCTTAAAGCAGTCCGCGACCGTCATCGCCGCGTCCCACGACGCAGCGCTGATCGAACAGGCCGACATCGTCGTCACGCTTTGAGGCAGCTTGCAGGCGCAGCTGACTTTCTGACGACTGCGATTCAGGCCCTATCCCAGAGGTGAACGCAGCCGCCCGATCTACGTCGGGCGGCTGCGGTTGTGTTTTTGGCGCGATTCTGCTATCATAAAGCAAATCGGCAATCGAAGGAGATGACGCGTTATGGCGCGGGCAAGATATCAGGTTTTGGTCATTCCCTATTGCATCACGGACGGGCAGGTGCGATTCTGTGTGTTCCGAAGAACGGATCTGGATATCTGGCAGTTCATCGCGGGCGGCGGAGAGGACGAAGACGCTTCTGTCCTCGAATCCGCAAAGCGGGAGGCATTTGAAGAGGCGGGCATCCCTGTCACGTGCAGCTATTCGCCGCTCGACACCTGCTGCAGCATCCCGGCGGACTGCTTCCGGGATGCGGAAGCGCTGTGGGGCCAAGACTGCTTTGTCGTCCCCGAATACGCATTCGCAGTCAAGGTCGAAAATACGTCTCTGCAGCTGTCCCGCGAGCACACCGAGTACGAATGGGCAGCGTACGCGCGCGCCCATGCAATGCTGCAATACGACAGCAACCGGACCGCCCTGTGGGAACTGAACCGACGTTTGGAGCTGGGAGTGCTAAACTAACAGCTGCTTGCAGATGCCATGTCAGCAAGGCCGGAGCACAGGAGCACAAAACGGAGGACGTCTAAGCGTCCTCCGTCAATTTTTCTGCCTAAAACAGTTCAAAACGCACCGCTTCATAGTCTTTTACAAAGTACCGGATGTTCGTTCGGCCCTTTTGGATGATGGTGTGCCCCTCGGCTTCCAACTTCACTTTCTGTGCTTCCGTGCCGCCGGGGTATTTGGGGTTCAGCTCGCCGTTTGCTTTCAGGGTGCGCCAGTACGGCGTTTCGTCGGTGGACCGCTGGAAGCTGGCCCAGGCGCAGATGGACACAAAAATCCCCGCTGTGATCGGGTCGGTAAAATCCGCCTGATTTTGCCGCGCGAAGAATTCGCGGAGCTCCCCTACCGTGATCACCTTTCCCTCGGGGACCTGCCGCATCACACGGTCATAATCGAGCGGCGGCGCAAAATACATTCGGCTTCCGCCGTATTTCTCGATGCTCTTTTCGTCCGTGATGATCTGGATCTTCGGCATTCCCTTGCTGTCCTGCAGCATCGCGTTAAAATCTTTGCTCGCTTCATTTGCCATGCGAAACCACCTCCTTCCAGTTATTATAGCGTAGGATCGCAGGCCATGCAATGAGGCGGTTCTTTTTTTCAAGCGATTTCTGCCGTTTGATCGCGCAAAAGGCGGCTGTAATTGTTTTCTTGGTGACGGTTTGCTATAATGAAACAAATCGGGATCTACGGAGGTTCGGCATGAAAAGAGAACTTGGAATTGCACGATGTGGCCTGGCGTGCTGCCTTTGCTCGGAAAACGACCATTGCAGTGGCTGCAGCTCCAACGATTGTCCGGATAAAGATTGGTGCGAGAATCGAAAATGTTCCATTGAGAAACAGTATGCACACTGTTACGACTGTAAATCGACATGCAGGAAAGGATTGTTGTCTAAAATCAAGCCATATGGATTTACTGTATTTGTAAAAAGATACGGAGAGGCGGAGCTTTTGGACTGCCTTGCAAGGAACGAAAAAGTGGGTGTTATCTATCATCGCGAAGGGGTCAGCGGCGACTATGACGCCTTCGACGATGTGGAGCAGCTGATCCAATTTATCAGGACGGGAAAGAGATAACGTCCAGTTTATCGGGGCCGCTGTACTTTTCCTCATTCATCCCCCTTGCGTGTATTTAAAGACTCTCAAGTGCCTTTATCAATGCATCAATATCTTCTTTCGTGTTAAACTGTCCGATGCCAATTCTAATCGTACCATGATATGGCTTGTCGCCAAGGTAATCGTGGATATATGGAGCGCAGTGGTATCCTGTGCGAACGGCGATGTCATATTCATCATCCAAGATGGTGCCAACCTCGTCGGACTGATACCCTTCTACTACAAAAGAAATGATTCCAAGGGTTTTATCAGTATCAAACGCGCCCATAAGATTGACCGACGGAACATTGCTCAACGCCTTGAGCAAATACTCGGTCAATTCACGAACTGTTTCTCTATGTTTATCAATGTCCAAGCCTTTCAAGGAAGCATTCAGGCCTGCTATCGCTACAACATTTGTGCTGGAAGCCTCATAGCGCTCAGGGGCCTCTTCTGGCATGTCCAAAGTCAAAGATGCACTTCCGGTTCCACCTGTCAACACTTTTTTCAGAGTGATGCCGTGCTTGATTAGGAATCCTCCGATACCGAAAGGCCCCATTAAAGTCTTATGTCCAGCAAAACAGAGAATATCGGCATTTAGAACTGGCATATTCAGATCGATCAATCCGGCTGCCTGCGCTGCGTCGAGAACGGTAATCGCTCCGTACTCTTTCGCCATCAAAAACAACTCTGCCACAGGCAGAACATATCCAGTGACATTGCTGAGCGCATTCAGGATCACGACAGAAGGCGCGTTCATGCTGAACTGGTACTTTGCCTTCTCCAAATCAAGCTGCAGATCATCAGTCAGGGGAATCATCTCAACACTTGCTCCGGAATGTACTGACAACTGATGGACTGTACGGGCAACTGCGTTGTGCTCGTAGGGCGAAACATAGATAACGGAATTTCTGGTCAGATCCAGTCCATTGAGAACCTGATTCAGCGCATGGGTTACAGATGGAGTGAAGACCACATCCGCATATCCAGTCGCATGCAAGAGAGAACGGAGCCGTTTCTTTGTATCATCGATAACTGCCGAAGCATCTCGAGCAGCCTTGTATGAACCGCGGCCAGCGTTAAAGGACAGCTCCCTATTTGCCACTTCAAGCGCATCATAAACTCTTTCCGGCTTCGGGAACGTGGTTGCCGCGTTGTCCAAATAAATCATATTGAGGCTCCTTAGCTCATCAGTTTTTTGATGATATCCATCAGCACGCCGATCTTCTCATTGTTTTCAAGAATACCATCGTACTCTTCCATCGTATCCTCAAGAGCACTTCTGAAGAAAGTCGCCGTGGCGGAAAGTTTTTCAGCATTGAAGTCGTAGAATCTTTCCACCGAGGTGCCATCATCAGATACGAGCAGGATCTTCTGAGAAGTGCCCGCCGCAGCCTCCTTCTTGGAGAGGACTTCATCGACCGCTTCCTTGAGTTCATCCTCAAACTTGTTCTCAAACCCAGATCTCCAGTCTTCGATGAACATACCAGTCGTCTTTCTGACGATTTTACTGGAAATATCGTCTGCATCGCCGGTATCAACAGCTTGAATATACTCAATTAAGCTGCTGGCCCTTGCTGAAAAAATGCTATTTTTTGCGACCTCTGGTAAGTTATCATACCAGGTGAGCAGACTCTGCCGTAGATCGGCTTCTTCCGCAAAACCAAAAGTATTGCGGATAATTTTAATAGCTGCGTCTCGGGCAAAACGGATATGAGAATCAATTTCGTTTTTTACCATTTGCACCGCGGCAACCGTGTCTGTAGTAGCTGCGGATTTGAAGATATTGGGCAGACGTTCAAAAATAATCTCACGCGGGTTCAGATAGATATCTGTAAAGAGTTTGCGGAACGCAATGATCCGCTTGATATCCTGACCTTCATAGTCTGGATCTACGAAAGTCTTAGAGGTTTGCGGCAAAGAACGGTACCAGGACTGCATCATGCAGGAAATCCTGGCCAGTCGGTTCTTTTTATCTACCTCCCTGCAGTATTCGCTGTAATCAGAAAAGAGGTTCCCCAGCGCATGGACATATTCGGCTTTTTGCGCAGTTTCCAGCTCAATATAGAGAGAATAGTCCTTGGGATGTTTAACAATATTATTGACCGTTTCCAGATCCAGAACAACTTCCTTTTTGTTGAGATAGACGATAGGCATATCGTCTATCCGCAGTAAGCCCTCAAGAATGTAGAACGGCAAGACACCCTGTCTCATGCCATAAGGAGCATAAGTCAGTCTACTCACAATGATGTCAAAGGGTTTTTTCTGATTTACACAGCTGGCAAAGAACTGCTCCAGTTCCATCCGCACCTGCCGCATGTTCTCATCATTTTGGGTATGAACCATGACTGCACGGAAAATCGTGGATTCTGCACTTGTACCATCATTATACTTAGAGGTATCTTTTCCATTCAGCAGCTCGTCGAGGATCGTATTTCTTGCCTTTGCGACCTGGGCGGTCACTTCATGGCGATTGATCAGTTCGTTATTGATCCTGGGCGTAAAATGATAGGCTGTATCGCAAATATCACTGACCAGACGATTCAGTCCCTTAGGACCGATCGTGATCGGCCCATCCATACCATAGACATTCCTGAGGGGATAATAAGTATCCTTTACCCACTCATTCAGCGCTATAACAGACTCTTCTGCAAGCTTTTCAAGTTCCTTTTTGATGACCCGGTTGTCTTCGATAAAAATGCTATTATTATGGAGGCTGTTGACAGCCAGATAATACTTTGCTACTTCGTCGCAGGTAGCAGACGTGTTCGGCAGGCAGACGATCAGGCAAGGATCAGCGATCTGTTTCGTATGCGCCTCAACCTCGGCACGATCGATTTCCTCGGAGGGCATTATCATCACGATAACGCCATCAGGACGATTCGGCCAGGTCAGATAGGACAGATCCTTTAAATTCATGTACTGCGCATACGTCATATATGCGAAGTTGAAATAACGGGTCATGCAAAAGGTCTGGTTGTGCTTCTTCGGGAGAATATACTTTTCTTTTATGACATCAGCCAGGACTCTGCAGGGATCCGCCTTGGAAAAGTGTTTTTTCACGCAGTCAGCAATGGCCTGTTCAACATCCACGCCAACATTATTTTTGAATTCATAAGCGCCGGTGCGCGTCTTGAATTCGATCAGCTTTCTATCGCTCAGACGCACCAGAGTTGCCTGAACATCGGATTTATCCAGCCCCGTCGCAAGCGTAATAAACTTTTCAGATGCCGTGATCTCATCGGCGTTATTGACCATCCGAATGACCGCAACGCTCTTGATAACAGCGGCTTCAACAGCGGTTTTGATCTGAGAGAGCGCATAGTCAGCCTTTAGCCACTCATAGTGGATACCTGTCTGAAGTTCCTCTTTAAACAGGGGAACAAAATAGTCATAAACGCTGTCAACGCCAACAAATTTATCGCTTTCACTCTTCTCAATGCGACGTGCAAGGCTGTTAGAGTCCTTACTTGCGATATAGGTAAAAATAGTGCGCTCATTCTGAGCGATCTTTTCGCTCAGGTTCAGCAGCAGCATTGCGGCAACAGGCGTCAAGGGAAAACAGCCTTTACCCACAATTTCATTGTAGTCTCCCGGATTAAACAGTGAACGAAAAGCCTTCAGCGCATAGGTTTCTTCAATAAGATCCGTGTAGAACTGGTTGTCCTTGGCCCAGCTGTCAAATGCAGAGGTCTTTGAAATGGCATCAGAAATCAACTCGTAGTTATTCTGAGAGGAAACAACAAAATATACCTCTTTCAGGCGCCCTTCCACACCTTTGAAAGAATTTAAAATCTCTGCGGGCAGCGCAGAACCATAGGTTTTAATACTCTTATGTGCGACACAAGTGAGGTGTAATTGTTCATCTTTCGAAGCGTTACATAGCTCACACATATCCTGCAGGACCTTCATATCACCAGCAAAGCCTTCGACGGCATGGCCCTCGATATACTTGCTGAATTCGTCGAAAATGATATAAATACCTGCATAACCGTATTTCTCGCGCAGAATCCGGTTTACAGACTGATAGACGGAAATAACTTCATCGTCGATCAGCGGATTAAATACACCGCCGGAAGTCAATTCCGGATAAACAGCGCGGAAAAATTCCAGTGCTTTTTCGTCGTAAGACTCCAGTTTCTTAACAAAAGAGTCAATTTCGTTCCCGTTAAGTTTCTCTTGAAATGATTTATAGGTATCCGGAAAGTTCTGCTTCCAGTTCTGGAGCATCTTGACTGACTCAGTGTAGTAATTATCAGGAATCACATCAGCCAAGCCATCTCGAGTCAGTGCAGAGGTCAAGGCACGCATGAACGCCTGGTTCAGAGAGTTGTTGCCATTGGCATTGATAAGAACAGTCAGGAACTTCCCCTGATTTTCCATAACATCACTGATATGGACAGCGGCATCGGGGTTCACTGCAAAGATCCGTTGAACCAACTTGTTAATTGCAGACATCTGGCAGGTACGAGATAAAATGGACAGCAAAACCAACAGTAGATGGCTCTTTCCTTTGCCGTAGGGGCCAATCAAAACCGTAGCCCGATTACCGCGGAAGCTACGAACCTCGTTAATATATGAATCAAGAATATTGACAGAAGATCGCGTGGGAATGTATCCGTCAATCTTATCCTGGACATACAGATCCAGTGTAAGGTTCACAGATTTCTCAAAGCGATTATCAATTTTGACGAGTTCGAGTAGTTTCATGCGTTATGGCTTCTTTCATAGTGTTCTTCAAGGATCGCGTAAGTCGTAGGCATGTGTGCGGGGTAAACGACATCTAGACCAGCTGTTCGGTTTACACGAATATAACCCTTGTTCTGGAGTTGGTCAAGGTATTCATTGACAGACACTCGGTTCAGATAAAAGACCTTGCCTGGCATATTATCGCCGGAAACAATGTCATCGATAGGCAGGACGCCTTCTTCACGGAGCTTATCGGCAATTACATACAGGATCAGGGAAGGATCAATCGAGTCCATGGCGGGACGCCGTTTCTCAAAGGTATTCGGATCCACTTTATTTAAGAAACCCAGCACTGAGAAAGGGCTGATCCTCTTTTCTTCCGGATCAGCGGAAGCATCTCCATTTTCGGTATACATCTGCAGAATTGCAGCGCAGTCATCCTTGACGGAACGCTCTGGAGGAGTTGTGTCACCAGTAATATTGATAATGTTTTCTGTCATCATATTGATGAGTTCGTCCCTCTTGAATGAAGTCACATCAATATTGTTGAAGAAAATATTCCATGAAGTCGCAAGTTTAAAGTTTCTAGAGATGTTTGCATGGATCACCCAGAGCGAAAAGATGTCTTCAAAATATGGGTCTTTCTGAAAAATGAGATCACCATATTCCGTCAGCGTAACCCCATCATGTGGGTGTTCCTTCGTGAGCCCGGCAGTACGCAGCCAGTAGCGGATGGACTTTGCCATATTTGTGCCAACTCCAAGCGCATCTGCACCGCTGCTTTCGGAAAACACTCTAGGGTTCTCATGCACAGCATTCAAGCCTTTTGTAAGCCATCCTTCCCGAAGCGTAAATGATTCATGCCCTTTAAGCCTGTAATCTTTCTTGTCCATGCGGTTTTTCCTTTAACTTCGTTTTATCGTCATGACTTTCCGCATATAGCATCCACCATCATAGTGCCCGATACAGGAGCCGCAACGCACACACTTATGATCGGCAATCTTATATGAGAGAAGTCCAGTATGGTCGGTCTGTATATTGATCGCGCCCTTAGCACAAGCACTTTCACAACCAAGGCAACCTATACACATTTGGTATTTCGTAATTTGACACTTCACTTTATCCTCAACGGCTTTGATGCTCTTACAACGCCCGGCCTTTTTATTGAGAATACTGACTTTCAATGTATTACTTCCAATTTTGCCTTGAAGTTTCAAAAGCAGGGTGCCATCCTTATCAAGAACATACACTTCACCAAGTCGAGCATTGCCAAGATCATAATTGATATAGCCGAAGGGCTTGAACAGTTCATAGAGTTCTTCTGTGATCGGCTTTTGCAGTTCGAAGTTCAAGGTGTTTTCCTGCAAAGCGCAGGGCTCAAAGGTGATCACAGAATTTTGAGCATACTCCAAGCCATTACCTCCCTGACGGGCTTTCCAGTTTCCATCATCAACATAGACTTCTGGATCTGGCTTTCCTATCTTTTTTGCAAAGTCGATCAGAAGATCGCGGAAATGCTCATATTGCTCCGGCATATATATTCGGGACATAAATTCAGACCATGCACTATTATTTGGACAGCACCAGCAGCCGACGCGAGTGTATCCCAGACGATATGCCATATTGAAATCAATACCTGTAGTCAAAAGATACAACCAAATATCAAAATCCAACCAATCAATGATTGGCGAAACGGTCTTTTGAATCGCAATTTTAGGGCTATCGGACTCTCTGTCATATTTGCTTCGAGAGGCCGATTCACTTCTGCGGATGCCAAAGAATGTGAGGATCCGCTTCTTTCCTCGGAATAGAGATGTGATTTTTCTCTGAATAGCACCAGTCTTGAAGATGGTGCAGCACCAGCGCATCACACGACTCGGAGGGCCTAGCTGTTCGCACAGCTCTTCAAAATTCTTGTCCTTGTTTTGAGAAGTCAAGACTGGGGTCTTGGGATAAGCCTTCCGAAATCGGGCAACATACGCTTCGGTTTCAGGAAATTCCAGCGTAGTATCGCCATAAATATGCAGGATCTCCTCCGTGCAGAGGGCGCGCATAACAAGATTGGAAACGACTGTACTGTCTTTGCCACCACTAAACGAGACATACATCTCTGTCGTGTCATAGCTCTCGGCCATTTTACGGATAAATCGGGTTGCCTCATCAGTGATACTTTCGTAACGCTTTCTGTTAGCAAGCAAGAATTTCTCAATGACTGCCTCGAATGCGGCATTCTTGTTCTGCACTTCGTATAGCTTCAATTGCGCTCTGACATAATCCGCATCAACATATTTTGTCTGACTGGCTGTAAAGGAGACCTTCTCACCATCTGCGTAATAATAATTTCCTGATGTATTCCAGACCGAAGCGTTCTTATATTTAAGCGGACAACCCAGCATGATCTCCAGCAGAAGCCTTTCCTGCGGAAACACAGGGCGAATATCTGATCCAATTCGTTTCCCCTTAGAGCCGCAAAGAGGGCAATGCTCATCGAAAGTGGGAACATTGCAGCACTTGCACCAATATATCGTGGAATTGGCGATCTCTGTTCTCTCTCCACAGTGCGGACATTCCGATAGTTCAGTTGTGATATTGCAGTTTTTACATATGTATTTTATCATTTTAGCCTCGCACTATTGTATGAAGAGAATATCAAACAGCCTCTTATTCGGCAGGTTTTTTCTTCTTGAAAATCGAAACACCTATATAGAATATATTATCATGTTGAAAAGCAAACCGCAATATGCTATCGTGCAAGCTTTCATAAGTACGTGATCTAAATTCTATTGAGAAGTTGAATGCAGTCGCCCGGAGTTTCGGGCGGCTGCGTTTGTGTTTTGGGGACGGGTTTGCTATAATGTAGGCAACAAAAGATACTAGGAGTGTACAGACATGACTTTTATATGCTACCCCAAATGCACCACTTGTCAGAAGGCGAGAAAGTGGCTGGATGAAAGCCAAATCGACTATGATCTTCGCGACATCAAACTGGAGAACCCCACTTATGCCGAACTGTCCGCATGGTATCAGCGCAGCGGGC